>OGZX01000055.1_pt1 | contig 110503 bp, 87 predicted proteins | sample 1576881 | NCBI WGS metagenome assembly OGZX01 (sample SAMEA3541542, study PRJEB24748) | human gut metagenome | biome: human gut; feature: human-associated habitat; material: faeces | place: China | collected 2012 | reverse complement strand
GCCTTTTGAAGTTTATTTTGATATATCGTTGCATTTGACTTGACAATTCAAGACATAAAAAAGGCGATACATTATGTACCGCCTTTTAAATTACAAATATTTTTCTTCAAATCTATTCCACGACATCGGTTTATCGAACAAATATCCCTGTGCCTCATCGCAACCCATTTCTTTCAAAATATCATATTCCTTTTCATTTTCGACGCCCTCGGCGACAACGGAAATATTATAATTTTTACAAATATCTATAACCGACTTTGAAATCATACAAGTCTTTTCATCTGTTTCAAGCTTATGAACAAGTTCACGGTCAAGTTTCAATGTATCAAATTTAACTTCCGAGAACAAGAACAAGTCCGCATATTTCGCACCGTAATTATCAATTGCAATATGGAAACCGTTATTTTTAAGTTCCACAATTTTGTCAAGCACATCGCTAAGACCGCCCTTAACCTTATCTTCCGACACTTCAATCACAATCGAATCTTTCGGAATATTATAATCAAACCAAATATCCATAAGATTTTCCATAAAATTAGGTCTGACAATCGTGCAATGCGATATATTAACCGACACAGGCTTAATATTTTTACCCGCCTCAATCCAGCCGGAAATATATTCACAGACGTGTCTGAACACATAAAAGTCTATCATATGCACCGTTTCGTTATATTCCATTGCTGGAATGAAATCCATAGGTGAAACAATCGTATCGTCCTCATCAAAATATCTGATAAGCGCCTCACTGCCGCAAAATTCTCCGTCGATTGCGGAAAATCTCGGTTGGAACCATATAACAAATCTTTCTTCCTGTATAAGTTTTTTCAACTTTTCCTGCGTTGAGAATGACACAAACGTATCATTATAAAATCTGTATCTTGCCGACTGACCGTTATTTCTGTAATAATATTTCTTATCCTGATACATTTTTTCATCGGCAATCTTTATTACTTCATCAATATCCGACGAATCTTTAGAATAATGAAAACCAATCGACACTTTATACTTCATTTCAGAAATCAAATTTCTGAACGCAGTAACCTTAGCTGTAAACTCCTTATCATTCGTATCATAGCAAAGCACGACAAATTCATCTCCGCCGACTCTGTATGAACACTCCTTGCCGAACGACTCAACAATCACGCTCGCTATATCTTTCAGTGCACAATCACCGCCGCGATGACCGCTTTTATCGTTAATCTCTTTCAAACCGTTAAGGTCCATATAAAGCACGCCCAAGCCGCAATTACGACCTTTCATAATCCTTTCGGTATCTTCTGTAAACTTATTTCTGTTATATAGGTTCGTAAGCGAATCGACATAGCTCAGCTCTCTGAGTTTTCGCGCACTCTTTTCACGAATAATCATTGACGCAACAAAATAATCAAGTGCGTCAAAGAATGTCACAATTTGAGAAAATTTTTCTTCCGGCAAATTACTTGCGCCGATAAAACCGATTATCTTACCGTTATCGGCAATCGGTGACGCAACAAGCCTTTGCACACCGCTTTTTACCGCCTGATGATATGCCTCAACAGAAATTTCTTTCAAATCTTCGACATTATTTAAAATAACATTTTCATTGCTGTCATAGGTCGGCAGCCACTTATCAACGATATTTGAATCCAAGCTTTTAAGTTCTTCCGCTCTCGGATTGACACCATTGTTATTCCATTCAAATACATTGCTCAGTTTATTTTCATCATAACTGAACACAAAAATTTTATCCGCTTCAAAATACTTGCCTATTATTCCAAGCAAATTTGTAAAGCTTTCTTCAAACGGTTTATTCTTGTGCATTTCAACCATACAGCTTACCAAAATATGCTCCATATCAAGACGTTGTTCAAGTCTTTTCTGAATTTCTTCAGTGTTGGTAATGTCAAATGCAATATCCAAATATGCCTTTTTACCGTCCCACACAGTATCCTTATGCTTAATAATATATGCTTTTTCCGGCATTACATTTTCACGAATATACTCAGAAAGCCCCTCACCGTTCAAGCAAGGACAATTCGTACATTCCTCACTTTTGCCGTGAAAAAGTTTATAACACGTTTCACCCAAACAATCGCCGAGAATTTTCTTTCCCGCCTCATTTATGTACAAAATCTCATGAGTTTCTGCGTCAGATACATATACAATTTCCGATATTGCATCTAATACATTATATATATCCAGCATAATCCGACTCCCTTCATATACCCTTAATGCCATTATAGATTATATATAAATCATTCTATCATATCAACCATTTTTTTGCAATAACAAATTTAATTTTTTACATAACGGCAAAAACTATTCCGGCGATTATAACCGCCGCGCACACCATTTTATAAAGCGTGCGTTTTTCTTTGAACACAATTCGTCCGCCTATAATCGTAATCATAACCGAACATTGTTTTATAAGAGTCATTGCGACAACCGTGCTTTCCTGCTTACTGCACGCGATAAACAGTGCCTTATCGCCGATTACAAACAACACGCTCAAAATAAGTATCCAATAATTTTTGTATATCGTTCTAAAATCTATTTTTGTTTTGGTTACAATCATATAGCCCAAATACAATATTACCATAAAGAACATATACCAAAATTGAAGTTGACCGCTGTTCATACTCTGCATAAGCATTTTATCAAGCAGTTCCGAAACAGCGTTGCAAAGACACGATATAAGCACAAGTACAATGTATATCGGCTTTGTTTTTTCTTCGCCCAATCCCTTGCCTTTGGCATTTACGAAAAGCAATCCGACAAGCACAAGTGCCATACCGGCAATCTTATGTCCCGTCATAACTTCTCCCAGCACCGTTACTCCCAGTACTGTCGCAAATATTACGCGCGACATATCCATAATTCCGTAAAATCCAATCGGCAGTTTCTTTATCGCCTTAAAACTGCATATCCAAGCTATAAAAATTATAGCTGATTTTATCATTACAAATCCGATATAATGAAAATCTATCGACAATGCGTTTTTCACGCTCGGCGTCACGAATAAAAAGCTTATAAACGTGTAGAAAAACAGCACCTCCATAGCACTGTTTTTCTCCATTGCCTTTTTCTTTATTATATCTCTTACACCCTTTAAAACTCCGTAAAGGCATACGAGTCCTATCCACATTATTTTATCAGCTCCGTTAAAAATAAATTATCCAGCATTTGTGTACCGGATTTTGTCTTAAATATCTTCTCACGAACGTTTTTAGCCGTTTCTTTTGTCATTTCGTCCTCATCTATATTGACAAGGAAGTCCGCCTCAACAAGTATTTGATAGTCGATACCGTCGATATTTGAATATGTGTGATGATGACCGACAAGGTATGACACACGTTCGATAACGTCTTTGTCATATCCCAATTTCGTAAGCATTTCCTCCGCAATCGGCGGACCTTCGATTTCCTGATATTTGCCCGCAGAAGAATTATATTTTTCTTCGCTTATCTTTATTCCTATATCATGCACATATGCGGCAGTTTCAAGAATAAGCATAGTCCTTTCATCAAGCTCCTCCGCTTTGCCTATCGCTTTGGCATAGCCGTGTACTTTTATAAAATGGTTTATGCGTTTCTTGTCACCTGCATAATACTTTATCATTTCTGTTGCAACAGTATTCATAATTATTAATCCTCGAACGGTCTTATTCTGTATGTCACGCCGATTTTTTTACAAATATCGGCACATTCCTTTTCTTCTTCCTCTGTAAGTGTTGTCGAAACAGTCGAAAGCACAACTTCCTTTACATAGTGCTTTACATTTTCGGCAAACTTAATCATTGCGTCAAATGATTCGATACCGAATTTACTGCGTGTAAGTTCAAGATAACGTTCTTTGTTCGGCGTATTAAGGCTGATCGAAACAATATCGATAAGTCCGTCAAACATAGGTGCAGTGTTCTTTTTGTGAATAAGGTCAGCAAGACCGTTTGTGTTTATACGGATAGTTTTGTTATACTTATCCTTTATAAACCGACAGACTTCAAGCACATCGTCAAGTCTTTCGGTCGGCTCACCGAAACCGCAGAAAACAACCTCTTTATACTTATCCATATCGAATTTTGAAAATTCGTTTTTAACTTCTTCAACACTCGGTTCTCTTTCAAGCCAAAGACTGCCCGAATGATTCATTTCGTCCCTCGTCTGTCTTAGACAGAATGTGCACGCGCACGGACATTTGTTCGTCATATTTACGTATAAATTATCGTGTACTTCATATAAAATAACCATTTTAATACCTCTTTCGTTTTTCATATCTTAAATTATACCATATCACTGCATTTTTCTCAACTGTATTTTCACACCAAAAAAACCGCTTATATGAGGTTCTTAAGGACAGTAATATAAAAGGCAGTAACGATTGATTTCGTTTCTGCCTTTTATCGTAGTGGATGATGCCTATATCGTCCCGTCTAAAGCCTTAGTATACCCTAAGCAATAGGGAGATGTGATACATTTTACCTGTTTGTTGCAGTATCGGACATCATTTTTTAAACACAAATAAATATTCGTGCGCGATTAACAAAAAATTATATTTCACACTATTTGTTTTCCAATATCCCGTTGCTTTACAATTATGCTGTTCTTTTATAATAAGCTCTTTGAGTTTGAAGCCTGCATCTTCAAATATACGCATTACTTCAAAAGACATTGGTATCATATACCCTTTTTGTCTTGTATCTCCCATAAGCACAGCACAGAATTTGTCCTTTTTAAGAACACGATAACTTTCTGATGCAACCTTTTTCATTTCTTTAAGAAAATCTTTTACTTTTAATTGTGATAAGTCATTTTCTATGCCATCACTATACTTGATAATATTAGCATAGGGGGGATGTGTACATATCAAATCAATACTATCATCAGGTATAAAGTCAAGATTTCTTGCATCACCTTTTTTGATATATACTTTCCCTTTTGCGCTTTCTATATCAAAAGCTGTTTTTTCTTTGCATCGCTCAAGTGCAACATCATTTATATCTACACCGATTATATCTCGATTTAAAAGTTTCGCCTCAACAAGAGTAGTGCCACCTCCAGCAAATTGATCAAGAATTAAATCCTCCTCTTGAGAGTACCTTAATATAATATTTCTTGGTATGTATGGAGACCAATTACCACGCCATTTTGCATCGTGAGTTGCCCAATCGCCACGCTTCGGAAATGACCAATGCGTAGTCATTTCTAACTCAAAGTCATCAGGCTCCCACTTTCTTATTTTCTTTAACATTTAATTATTCACCAAATTCTTCTATAATCATTTTTTCAATCATTTCATTCTTTGCAATGGTAAAATTCATTAGGTAATTCAAATGTCTGAAACCTTTAGCAAGTTGGTTTGTTGTTCCTTTCCAACAGTTTCCATCAGTAATTAACGCAAAGCCTATTCCGTTCCTTTGAAGATCTGATTGACGATTTATATATGAGTCTATTATTTCTTCAGGTTTTGAACCACCGCCATTAAAGAAATTCACCTCAATATTAATACATTTATGATTTTTCTCGTTGTATAATATAAAATCAGCTTTTCTGTTTGCAATATCTTCATCAATATCAAATCCGAATTTTTGTAGCACACTAAATTTTTTCTGCATGAGTAATTTTATATTGTGTTTATCACATGCTTTTTCAATTATAGGTTGACAAGCCAATTCAAATGCTGTACCACCTCTGTTTTTTCTTCCGTTGGAATCCATTCCTACCAAAACACCAACAATGTAATCTTGTGTGCTTTTTTCGATAAGAGTTTGAAATAAATATTTCAGTCCCATTTGTTCAAAAAATTTATAATACTTTTCTATAGTTTCTTTCGTCAATGGAGTAGTTAGGTTTCTTGCATTAAAAGAATAAGTTTGAAAATCATCGCTATCAATATTGCTACCAATCACTTTAAGTAAATGCTTCTTTCTTACTTTATCGGCCTCAGATTTTGCTAATGCGAACAAATACGGAAAAATTTCTATAATGGTTGGAAGCTTGATTATAAGCTCCTTGAAAGCATCAAAGAATGTATCATCTTCTTTTTTTATTAACACATCCATTGCATGGATTTCTATTTCATATTTTTTATATCCGTCTATGTTTGACCAATCAATATAATAATTATATCCCCTATTAGTATCAAGCAAATTACTTTCAAATAAATCTGCAAGTTTATTAATATCTTTTTCTATTTGCATATTCTTTCCTCCTCAAAAATTGCTAATAAGCAACTCTTTGATTTTTCCTCTTGCTTCGCTATTGCAATTTATCATACGTGTAGCTTCAACTCTTTTAATTTTGTAAGCAGAATAAATTTTATCAAAAAAATCATCTTCCATATTAGAATTTTTAGGATCTGAATTACTCACAACTACTTTTGCACCTTTTTTGTGCATATTCTCTACAAATTCAGCAAGTTCAATTTGTTCTTCATCATTAAATAGATTTTCTGTATAAGCTGTAAAACTTGCTGTTTCTGTTAAAGGTCTGTATGGTGGATCAAAATACACAAACGTGTGCTCGTCTATAAAGTCAGCAGAGTTTCGATAGTCTCCGCATACAATCTTAACATTTTGCAGTTTATCTGATACTGCACGAAGAGTTTTTTCATCACAGATAAGAGGATTTTTATATGATCCCATTGGCACATTAAAAAGACCTTTTTTATTAACTCTGTAAAGTCCATTAAAACAAGTTTTATTAAGAAATATCATCAATGCTGCCTTTTCAATATTTTCGGTTTTATTACCATTGATTTTCAAATCATTAAATCGTTCTCTTTTTGATATATAATACGATTTTCTATCTTCTGTTTCATTCGGTACATATTCAAATTGATAAGTTTTCAATAACTTAATCAATTCCTCAATATAATCACGGACTATTAAATAGGTGTTTATAAGTTCTGCATTTATATCACTTATATATATTTCCTCTAAATTGTACTTGCTTAAAACATCAAAAAGTACAGCACCACCACCAATAAAAGGCTCAACATACTTTGTAATAACGCCGCTATCAAAAGGATAATATTTTTCAATCTCCTTTAATAACTGTCCTTTGCCACCCGCCCATTTTAGAAACGGTTTTACGCACTTTTCATCAATAGTATTATATCTTGTGCTTCGCGCATCAATAGGTTTTTCAGCATCTGTCGGTATAAGCCACATATTACCCAACATCTGAACATTTGCTATTCTATTTTCAGAACAAAGCACTGCCACTCGTCTTTGAGATATACCCCATTTGTCAGCAGCTTCTCTTGCAGACATAACTTCCATAGAAATACGCTCCTTATTTATTATAAATAATATTATATTCTAAAACTCGAACAAAAGCAATACTAAAATATGAAATGTAATAAAAATGACAGATTTACCACAAGGATAAATCTGTCATTTTACCACCCTTAACAACACGCCTCATTAAAGCGGTTTTTTATATTTTATTTCAGTCAAATTAACCTCTTGGGTGATTTGTTTCAACGTCGTCTACAAGTGCTTTTACAAGAGCATTCACGTCTGTAACAGTTTCATTTTCCGTTACGGCAACGCTATGACTCATTACTGTACCCGCGTCCTCGCATGACCATATTGCGTATGTTGTTTTATCGTATGTGTAAATTTCAACTGCCGAATCGGCTACTTTGTAGTCCTCAACCTTAGTACCGCCCGATATACCCGAAATGTCTGCGTCACCCGGTTGTGTACGAACTGTAATGTCTAATACATTTGTATTGTAAGTGTAGTTGATTTCTGCCAAATTACTGTCGGCAAGGTATCTGTAGCTTTGTGCCTCGCACTTGCTACCCTCATCAAAACTGCTTGCATTCAAATCAGCCACTTGATATTTTACGCTCTCTGCATTATTCAATGCCGCATTAAGTTCGTCAAGACTGTTATAATCTGTCCATGGGTTTGGAATTTGTGATGACGGCTCTGTTTTGATTTCCTTTTCAACAGTAACTGTCTTTGTTGCCTCGTCCCAACCGACAACGCTGTGCATACCCTCAGCGATTGCTCTTACAGGCACAACCGTTGATGAACCCACGATTTTTGCGGGTGTTTCAAGTGTAACCGCGTCACCGTTTACATACATTACATCAGAATCAATCTGCATTGTAATGCTTACGTCACTTACCGAATCATATGATATAACAGTTCTTGTTTCGTCATCCCACTGTACGTCTGCACCAAGTGCCTCGAATATTTCACGCATAGGAACAAGTGTATGGTCATTTTCAATAAAAGGTGTTATTTCCACAAAAGAAACATTATTTCCGTTTACCGTAACCGTAATGTTATCATCAGCCAAAGCGCCTGCCGATACAGTCAAAACAGATGCGACAGCCAATACAGATGCTATTATCTTCTTATTCACAATCATTACCTCCGAAATTATTATATTGTTTATATTATATCACAGATTGCAAATCAATTCAATACTTTATTTGATTGAATTGACTACTTCCTCCACAGGCTCTCTGCCCGTATCGGTTCCGTAAATATTATAATCGATTTTATCTTCGGTAAAATATGCCGATACATCATTTTCATATTCGTTATACACCGGCTCTGTATCGTCATTTCCGCTGTAATAATAATTTACGTCTATTCTTCCGCCGTTTTCTGATTCAAAAGCCGCACCGCCGTTATATGTATCGGTCGTTTCAAAACCGCTCGGAGCGTTTATTTCTATTTGAGGTGTCGGCACTGATGTAGCCATAGCCGAACTCATTGCCATTCCGGTGCCGATAACCGTATCGGCATTGCCTTCATCGCTTGTAATTTCGGTCGGCACTTCTTTTTTTGTACTGATTTCTGCTGTTCTGTCACTTGACATAAAAGCAGAAAATATTGTTGATAATTCGAGTGCGTTTTCCTCGATTGCACTTTCTTCGACAGTGACATCTTCCGTTATTTCTTGATTTTCACTGTTTTGTTCACTCTCGATATTGGGGATTTTGGTTTTATCCTCGATTTTAAGCGATTTGTTCTCGTTTGCTATCCGATTATTTACCGCAACTTTTTCATTGTCACTACTCTTATAGTCACCATTCTTTTTCTCCGTTTTAGTTTGACTATCCGAATAGTTATTGGGAGGGGGAGTATAGGGATTTTGAATAGTTTGGGGACTATCGGTAGGATACGGATATGAAGTATCCGCTGTATTTGAAACTACACTTTCCGACATATCGGACGGTGTCGGTGTTGAAACTTGCTCCTCAATAATCACGCCGTCATCTCTTGTTTTCTGCCAATACGGCATAGATATAACCGCCGCAGACACAACAACAACTGCCGCCGCAGCCGATACCGCATATTTTGCGTATCGCCTATACGGTAGGGGAGATTGTCTTTTCTCTGCACCTTTATGCGCATTCAAGATAACTCTGTTTATCATATCTTCACTCGGTTTTATATCGTCATTGGCTTGTTTATAAATTTTCCTAAACAAAGTCATAATCTCCTTTCAGTTTATTTTTAAGCAACATTCTGCCTCTGTGTAAATGCGATTTAACAGTCGATTCTTTTATGTCAATGCTTTCGGCGATTTCCCTCACGCTCATATCCTCATAATAGAAAAGATGTATCACCGTACGATATTTTAAGGGAAGGTCTTGTACAGCGAAATACACGTCACTTTTTTCGGGATTGTCAAAGGTTAAATCTTCTTCAAGCGGAACGATTTTCTTGAACCACGATGACATAAAAACACTCTTTGAGCAATTTATTGTCACCCGAATGAGCCAAGCCTTTATATGTTCCTTCGACTCAAATTTATCTTTATTCTGTATAAATCGAACAAACACGTCTTGCGTCACATCTTCGGCAAAAGTTTGATTTTTCGTTTGTGACAAAGCAAGTTTATACACCATATCAAAATACTTGCGTATAACTTCGTCAGATGAAACGTCTGTTTTTGACCTTTCGTCTGTCATTAATCCCCCTCCCTTCACTTATAATACAATTCAGCACACCAAAAGGTTGCACTTTTTTCAAAAAAATTTTTATAAAGTGTGATAATGCGGAATTATATCTTCGTATGTTCCGTCTTTCATACGGAAACCGTTAGGTATTACGCCGAGTTGTACAAAGCCGAGTTTTTTGTATAATTTAAGTGCATATTGATTAGTTGCGACAACGGCGTTAAATTGAAGTATACCATAACCGATTTCCTTTGCTTTTTTCAAGCAATCCGTCACAAGAATTTCACCTATATGCTTACCTCTTTGTGTTAATTTCACCGCATAGCTTGCATTGCAGATATGACCGCATCTGCCGACATTGTTCGGATGAAGTATGTAGAGCCCGACAATATCACCCGTTTCTTCATCATACGCAATGCCTGTATATGACTGACTCTTAAAAAATTCCAATCCGCTCTTTTCCGTAAGACATTCTTCCTGCGGAAAAGCCACTCCGTCCTCTACGACTTCGTTCCAAATTTCATTTGCGGCTTGTATATCGCTTTCATTAAATTCTCTTACTTTTATGTTCATTATAACACCTTCCGTTAAATTATATATAAAAAAACGGAATGCAGTGCATTCCGTTTAAAAAATCAATTATTCAGCAACGAATGGCAATAGTGCTATAATTCTTGCACGCTTGATAGCTGTTGTAAGCTGTCTTTGGTGCTTTGCACAGTTACCGCTGATACGTCTTGGCACGATTTTGCCTCTTTCAGTAACGTATCTTCTAAGCTTTGCTGTATCCTTATAATCGATATGCTCAACCTTATCTACGCAGAACATACAAACCTTTTTCTTAGGTCTTCTTGCTCTCTGTGGTCTGTCATTTCTTTCAGCCATGTTATTTTCCTCCTATCAATTTTTATCACGCGGATGTTAGAATGGCAAATCGTCTTCCGAACCGTCAAGGTCCGAAAAATCGCCCATATCAAAATCATCACCAAAGTTTGGTTCACTGCCTTGTTCAGGCTGCGATTGAGGAGCGTTAAATCCGCCCTGATTAAAGCCTTGGTTCTGATAATTTCCTCCGCCTTGAGTACCTGATTCGGCTCTTGAACCGGTAAAGTAAGCCTCGTCTACAACAACTTCCGTTGCATACTGCTTTTTACCGTCATTACCGTCCCAACTTCTCGATTGAATACTTCCGACTACCGCAATCATACTGCCCTTTTGGAAATATCTTGCGATAAATTCACCTGTCTGACGCCATGCAACGCAATTGATAAAATCAGCCTGTTGCTGAGCATCTTTACCGGCGAAACGTCTGTTTACCGCGATTGAAAATCTCGCAAGTGAAACACCGTTCGGAGTCTGACGCATTTCGACGTCGCGTGTAAGACGTCCCATTAATATAACTTTGTTCATACTTACACCGCTTTCTTCACAAAAGACTATTCTTCGTCTTTTCTGATAACAATAGTTCTTAGGATACCTTCTGTAATCTTGTACTGTCTTTCAAGTTCTTTAGGGAACTCGCTGTCAGCCTTGAAGTTTACAAGATAGTAGAAACCTTCTGTTCTATCATTAATTTCGTAAGCAAGTCTTCTCTTGCCCCATTCGTCAACAGATTCAAGTTCACCGTTCTGTTCGATAAGTGTTGTAAACTTATCCTTTAGAGCAGTAACCGTTTCCTCATCAAGTGTTGCGTCAATGATAAAAATTGTTTCATAGCTGTTTAGTATTTTTTCAGCCATTTTCTGCACCTCCTTATGGACTTTTGTCCCACACATACCCCGTGTGGGCAAGGATTGCTTACGTTTACCGCAAGCCTTGTAATTATATATCTTTTTTCAGCAAATGTCAAGCATTTTTTACTATTTTGCTCTATATTTTTTACTGCTGACAAGATAATCGTAATATTCGCAAAGCATTTCAATGCCTTTGCCGTTTAGTTTTGTTAAGTCGAAGTCGATATTATCAAGCAATTTCACTCTGTACCGTTCGTCCGTTCTGCCGCAAAGGTAGTCAACGGGAACTTTAAAAAGCTTGGCAAGATACGTTATCGCCGCCACTTCGGGGATACGCTCGCCGCTTTCCCAATTCGCGATACACGTTCTTGAAACATTCATTCTCTCCGCAAGTCCCGCCTGCGTTATGCCGTTTTCTTTTCTCAGTTCCCTAAGTCTTTGAGCAAAGCACTTTTTGAACGTACCGTTATTCTTCTTTATCATTTTCTTCATTAACTGCGGCACTTTCTTTTACATCACTGTCAGAATTTTCTCTGCCGCTTTTTACACGGTTGAATATCTCCATAAACTGATCGCCCGTAATAGTTTCCTTATTGATAAGAAATTCTGCGATTTCATCAAGTGCGTCACGATTTTCTTTCAATATATTAAATGCCTTTTCGTGACACTCTTTCAATACGCGTACAACTTCCTTATCAATATCTGTCTTTGTTTCCTCCGAACAGTTTGAAACATTTCTGCCGTCAAGATATTTATTCTGTATGCTTTCAAGTCCGGCCATACCGAATTTTTCCGACATACCGTACTGCGTAATCATATTTCTCGCAAGTGACGTTGCACGTTCAATATCGTTTGACGCACCTGTTGTCTGCACGTTGAATACAAGTTCTTCCGCCGCACGGCCTGCAAGGAACACTGTAATCTGGTCAACTATTTCGTCTTTCGACATCAAATAACGTTCTTCCTCTTCGGGCATTTGCATTGTATAACCAAGCGAACCCATAGTTCTCGGAACGATTGTGATTTTGTGAACAGGCTGAGTATGTTTCTGTACCGCCGTTGCAAGTGCGTGACCGACTTCGTGGAACGAAACGATTCTCTTTTCCTTTTCGGACAAAATTCTGTCTTTCTTTTCTTTACCCGCGATTATGACTTCAACAGCCTCCATAAGATCCTCTTGACTTACGGTCTTTCTGTTACATCTTACCGCCCTTAAAGCCGCCTCATTTACCATATTCGCAAGGTCTGCACCTGCCGCACCGCTTGTTGCAAGTGCCATTTCGTGAAGATTAATATCAGGTTCTGTTTTAACGTGCTTGATATGCACACGCAAAATATCTTCTCTGCCCTTTAAATCAGGCTTTTCAACAATAATTCTTCTGTCAAATCTACCCGGTCTTAAAAGTGCCTTATCAAGAACTTCCGGACGGTTGGTTGCCGCCAAAATAACAAGTCCCTTTGACGAATCAAATCCATCCATCTCACTTAACAGCTGATTTAAAGTTTGTTCACGTTCATCATTTGAACTAATCTGATTGTCTCTTGATTTACCGATTGCATCAATTTCGTCTATAAATATAATACAAGGTGCTTTTGCCGACGCTTGCTTAAACAAGTCACGAACTCTTGACGCACCGACGCCGACAAACATTTCCACAAATTCCGAACCGGAAAGCGAGAAAAACGGCACTTTCGCCTCACCGGCAACCGCCTTTGCAAGAAGTGTTTTACCTGTTCCCGGCGGTCCGACCAAAAGTGCACCCTTAGGCTGTTTTGCACCGATTGCAAGATATTTTGACGGATTATGAAGATAATCGACTATTTCGTCAAGCGATTCTTTAGCTTCTTCCTGACCCGCAACGTCCGCAAACGTTACACCTGTCGCATTTTCCACGTTATACATCTTTGCATTGGACTGACCTATTCCCATAATTCCGCCGCCACCGCCGATTTTCTTCGACATTGAACGTGTCAAAATAAAGAACAGTAAATAAATAACTACCAACGGCAATATCCATGTAAGGAAGAAATCAAGCACGGGACTGTTATGCTGTATCGGCGTAGAATACTTCACACCGTGACTGTCCAAATCCGCAAGAAGTCTGTCGTCAGGGATATATCCCGTATAATACACATTTCTGCTGTTTTCCTTTGCCTGTTCTATAACCGCGTCTGTATCTATGCCCATCATCTTCATAAACTCGGTTGTTTTAGGCGTTGTTATCGGCTGTGATTCGTCATACTTTTCATATATGACAATCTGCTCCGACTGCAAAATAACCTCGTCAACTTTATTTGCATCAAGCATAGTCAAAAATTCACTGTACGATATTTCCTGTTTCTTCGGTGTCTGCAACGACAGCATTACCATATTTAAAATAACTGTCGCAATAACTGAAATCACCAAAAATATCAACAACGGATTTTTCAGCGGCGAACGGTTTTTCTTTTTATTATCCATAAATGTTCCTCCACGTTTTTCTTCATATTTATATATAACTAATATTAAAAATGTCAGTCAATAGATATTGTAGCACTTTCCTCTTATTATTGCAATGTTAAATAAATTTTTTTACACAATTTTATTAAAATTCACAATTGTGAAATATATTATTTTAATTGACTTATATATAAAAGAATGATAAAATATCAGTATCTGAATATTACTACACTAAATTCAAAACGAAAGGATGAATAACTCATGAAAAAACTAACAGCAATTCTGACATCACTTATTATGACACTTTCCGTCATATGTCAGACATCGGTTTTTGCTGCATTCAGCGACGTAGGTGACGATAATACTTACAAAGATGCTATTACAACTTTAACAAAGCTTAAAGTTATTGACGGATACGAAGACGGTACTTTCAAGCCTGACGGTCAAATCACAAGAGCCGAATTCACAAAGCTTATCGTATTTATACTTGGCTACAAAGACCTTGCATACGACTCATCAGACTTTACTGATGTTGACGCTTCACACTGGGCAAAGAACTATATTCAAACTGCCTACAACCTTGGCATAATCGCAGGTATGGGCGACGGTACTTTTGCTCCGGACGCTCCTGTAACTTATGAACAAGCTCTTAAAATGGTAGTTTGTACATTAGGTTATGTTCAGTTTGCCGAAAATCTCGGTGAATGGCCAGAAGGTTTCATTAAGCAGGCAAACACTCTTGACCTTACAAAGAAAGTTAATTCAACAGGTTACAGTGAAGGTGCAACAAGAGGTATGATTGCACAGGTACTTTACAATGCACTTGAAATACCTATATACGAAAACAACGGTTACAACTGGGTTGCAACAGAGAAAACTCTTATGAAGGATTACCTAAAAGTTAAAAAGCTAAAAGGTACTCTTGTAGGTGTTGAAGATTACTTGACAGAGGACTGCAAGCAAGACCTTAACGAAAGTGAAATGGCTATCTTGCCGAACGACAGCAGTGACCTTGTAAAAATCGACTTCTCGGAATTCACTTCAAACGTTACAGATATAAGCAAATATCTTGGCAATACTATCACCGTTTACTATGAACAGTTGACAGACAAGGACGACAGAAAGCTTATCATCATTGACGACGAAACAACAAAAAATTCTGAAATCAAATTAGATTATGAAGATTTAAACAGTTTTTCCGGCAACTCACTTAAATACTATGATTCATCATCAAAGCTAAAGACTGTAAAACTAAAAGAAGATGAACTTACAGTAAGATACAACGGCAAACTTGTTGAAAAGAACGAAACCGTAACTCTTACAAATCCGACAACAAAGCAGGAAGAAACATTCTCACGTGAAGAGGCACTTGAACAATGGCTTACTCCTGACACAGACTACACAATCTACGGTGACGTTAAACTTACAGACAGCGGTGACGACGGCACAATAGATATGATCCAAATAAACAACTATGACACAATAGTTGCTTATGCCACTCCTACAACAACAGATTACCGTATAACAGACAAGCTCGTAACAGGTAACTACTTAATCCTTGACCCTCAAGCGTCTGATTATACATACACAATCACAAAGAACGGTTCGGAAATTCCTGTTACATCAATTTCCGCAAACGATGTAATTCTTTATACAAAGAGCCTTGACGGTTCGTACTACACACTTCTTGTTACAAACAATCCTGTTAAGGGTTCAATCACTTCAATCGGTTCAAACGGCGATAAAATGACAATCGGCGGTAAATCATATAAAATCGGCAGCAAGTGTGAGGCATACATAAACGACAAAGACGGCAAAACTCTTAAAACAGGCGTTTCGGGTACATTCTATCTTGACGCATTTAACACAGCCGTTTTCGGAACACTTGAACAGACTGCCGTAATTCCTTACGCTTACATCACAAACGCATTTATCGACCGTGACGAAGGCGGTAAGATTTACATTACTGCATATGCACCGACTGTTTCGGCAAGCAGTGCATCGTCATATCCTGTAAAGGATAAAGTTAAGTTCAACGGTGCATCAATCAAGAGTGAACTTATAATCGACAAACTAAAAGCATCAGCCGATTATACAAACGATGATACAGAATTGGCAGATCATATTTACGGTGCAGGAAAAACTCCTACACTTACAGGTTTCTCACAACCGGCAAGAGTTACAATAACAAACGGTGAAGTTACACAAATCGTTGCTCTTACATCTGATGAACTTCAAACTCAAAATGACGACAAAGAACAAATCGCAAAGTGCAAAGCTGCCGATAAGTATACTTATTCATCAAACAGTTTCTCGCTTAACGGCAAAACAGCATTTTCAATCAACTCTTCAACAGTTGTCCTTTATGTTCCGGCAGACAGAACACAAAGAGAAAAATATGCTAAAAAGACCGCGTCATCAGCTTTTACAACAGGTGATACATACTATGTAGAAGCATACGACATCAGTTCATCAAAGGTTGCCGGACTTTTGGTACTTTACGGAAATGACGGTACACTTACATCAGTTAAGAAAGATACAAACTTCTCAATCGTTTCAACTTTGCCTGAAAGCGTATATAATGAAGTAAAAGACGATTCAGTTCTTCAATTCAGCGTATTCGCAGGTTCAAACACAGAAAAAGCCTGGACAACTTATGACCGTACAGAATTTGCAGACGTGCAAGTCGGTGACGTTATCCAATTCGCTTATGACAGCGATCAGCTTGTACAAGGACGTATAAACAACATTAAGTTCGCAGACATTGCAGAAGTTCTTGATGGTAAGACATATGACGGCAAAAAGTTCAACTGGGAAGAAGAACAAGACCCTACAGAAGATAATAATTATCAAAAATACAAATTCGATTACAGATTTAAAAAGAACGGTACTGACGAAGACGAAGTTTACAACAGCACATCAACAGGTACAGTTCCTTACTCAAGAGCTTGTATGTACAACATCAGCCAAGTTCTTACTGACGAAAAGAAGATTTATGTAACAAAGACAGGTTTTGAAAACGTTGACGGTACATATACTCTTGACGACAGCGATTACGAAGAAATCACAATCAACGCGTCAACAAAGATTGTTCGTATGGACGAAGACAGAGATGAAATCAGCAGATATGTCGATAACACAACAACAGACCTTTCAATCAACGATTTGAAAGACGCTAAAAACTATGGTGAAGATTGTTCAAAAGTTCTTGTATGCTCATCAAAGGGTACTGCAAAACTTATCGTAATCTACAATTAATCACAAACAACAAAAAACAAGTCACTTTAAAGTGACTTGTTTTTTTTATTTACTTAACTTCTAATTTTTCCTGTCCGCTGTATCTCGGAATTTCAAATTTATACTTTGCCGTTGGGAATGCCTCGAACATACTGCTCATACTCTTTGCCTGTTTTGACGCCCACGCAATATCGGTTGCGTATTGGTGTTCAGCAGGTTTTTCAGGGTTCCATCTCATTTTATACAAAGTATTCTGCCCGTATTTGGAATTATTGATATAATTTTCGCTTATCCACTTTGCGCCGCCCTCGATTGCCTTTTCTACACTCGTCCAGCCTTGCTTATACGCATATTCCGCACCGGCGTCAATCGGCGATTCGTCCACCGCACCGATACCGAACAAGTTATACACCGTTGTACCGTTATATTCAACACCGTTTGCAAGATCAGACGAACCGTTACCTGTTTCAAGACATGAATGAATTACAAGATATACTTCACTTACATTGTTATCATCAGCCGCTTTCTTGAATTCACTGCCGTGACCGTCCAAAACGCCTTTACCCTTTAAATAAGTATCAAGTGTAGCGGAATCAACATTGTTTGACACACTCAAATCCATAAACTGATACTTTTCATATCCCGACACAAGATTTTCCGGATTTACATACTGTTCAACATTTTCCTCACTCGCCGGGAACACACCGTTTGTAAATACAGTCGGTTCTGCAGTCATTTGTTCTTCAACCATTTCATCAACCGTCATATCACAGTCGGTGTACACAACAGGTATATCCTCTTTACGTTTTTCCCACGTTGTAACGGTAACTGTGCATTTTGCCGTATAATCGCCGTCCTCCGTTTTTGCGTAAATGTCGGTTGTTCCGACACCGCAAGGCGATACAAGTCCCTCACTGTCCACAGTTGCAATCGACTCATCGTCACTGTACCATCTGACTTTTTGTATAGTCGCGTCTGTCGGCGAAACCATAGCCGTAAGTTTTGCGGTAATAGGCTTATCCGCATACAATGTCATTTCACTTTGCGACATTGCAACGCCCTCTACTCCCTTAACAACGCTTACTTTCAACTTTGACAATGCGTTTCCGCACCTTATATCAATGAATGTATCACCTATTTTGTCAGTCGGTGTAACAACACCGTTTTCGTCAACTGTCGCAATCGTTATATCTTCGGATTTATATGTAATTTTCTTGTTTGTCGTGTTCAGCGGCATAACCTCCGCCGCAATTTTATACGGCTCATTTTCTTTGCCCGCGTAAAACAAAACCTTGCCTTGCTTTAAATTTATGCGTTGTGCCTTGACTTCGTCCCAAGTTGACACAGGTGCAAAATATACTTCGTCCGACACATATGTATCGTCATCTATTTCAACTTTGTACGCACCTTGTGCCGAACCTGTCAACACGGTAAGCACAGCCACGCACGCAAATATCTTTTTTACTGTAGGATTTTTCACTTTAAAAATCTCCGTTCCGTAATATTCTAAACTGTATTTTATATAATTCTCACCCTTATGTCAATGGAAAATATAATTTTATACGCAGTTTTCTGCTTAAAATATGACTTTTTTCTCAAAAAGTCATTGTAAATTCAATAAAAATAGTATATAATTATATAGTATATTCAGAATTAGATTTAAGGAGGGTTTTCAATAGATGGAAAACACAGAGCAAACACAAGAGCAATTATCGGCACTTTTGCAAGTCCGCAGAGATAAGCTTACAGAACTTCAAAATGACGGACGTGACCCATTTAAAATCACAAAATTTGAGAGAACACACACATCTGCTCAACTTAAAGAAAACTATACAGAGGAAGACCGCGAATTAAAGAAACGCGGCAGTGACGAAGTACAAATCATAAAGGCACAAGTATCTCAATTTGACGGTCAGACTGTTTCAATCGCAGGACGTATTATGTCAAAGAGAGGTATGGGTAAAGTCGGTTTTGTTCACGTTTCTGATATAGACGGACAAATTCAGCTTTTTGTTAAAAAGGATATTTTGGGCGAGGACGAATATGCTCGTTTCAAAAAGCTTGATATAGGTGATATTATCGGTGCAGAGGGTGAAGTTTTCACAACTCAGACAGGTGAAATTTCGGTAAGAGCCGAAAAAATCACTCTACTTTCAAAATCACTTCTTCCGCTTCCGGAAAAGTTCCACGGTATGACAGATACAGACCTTAGATACCGTCAAAGATATATCGACCTTATTATGAATGCCGATGTTAAAAAGACATTTATCAACCGTTCAAAGATTATTGCGTCAATCCGCAGCTACCTTAACGGTCAAAACTTCCTTGAAGTTGAAACACCTATGCTTGTCGCAAACGCAGGCGGTGCTGCCGCAAGACCGTTTGAAACACACTTTAACGCATTGGACGAAGATTTCAAACTTCGTATCTCACTTGAGCTTTACTTAAAGCGTCTTATCGTGGGCGGCTTTGATAAGGTTTATGAAATAGGACGAGTTTTCAGAAACGAAGGTCTTGACACTCGCCATAACCCTGAATTTACTCTTATGGAATTGTATCAGGCATACACAGATTATCACGGTATGATGGATCTTACGGAAAATCTTTACCGCCACGTTGCTAAGGAAGTGCTTGGTACAACTACAATCGTGTATAACGGTATAGAAATGGATTTGGGTAAGCCGTTTGAACGTATAACAATGGTTGACGCAGTTAAAAAGTACGCAGGCGTTGACTTTAACGAAATTAATACACTTGAAGAGGCTCGTAAGGTTGCCGATGAGCACCACGTTGAATATGAGGACAGACATAAGAAGGGCGATATTCTTAACTTGTTCTTTGAAGAATATGCAGAGGAACACCTTATTCAACCGACTTTCGTTATGGATCATCCGGTTGAAATTTCACCGCTTACAAAGAAAAAGCCTGAAAACCCTGATTACGTTGAACGTTTTGAGTTCTTTATGAACGGTTGGGAAATGGCAAACGCTTATTCTGAGCTTAATGACCCAATCGACCAAAGAGAACGTTTTAAGGCACAGGAAGAACTTCTTGCACAAGGCGATGAAGAAGCTAATACAACAGACGAAGACTTCATGCGTGCACTTGAAATCGGTATGCCACCGACAGGCGGTATCGGTTTCGGTATCGACCGTATGTGTATGCTCCTTACCGATTCCCCTGCTATCCGTGACGTCCTTCTGTTCCCGACAATGAAGCCTTTGGACAAATAAAGCCTTTATTTATAAGGGTTTGAAAGATTAGAGGTTGGAAATTGCGACCGATTTGCGACCAAATAAAGAGAACATGTTCAATAGAACTCCAGTTTGCGTGGAGTTCTATTTTTTGAAATTAATGTGGATATATGTATTGTAAATGTTCCACGTGAATTATATAATTCTCTTTGGAGGGTTTCAATATGAACAAAACGTATTCAATGAGTATTAGAGTTAGCGAAGAAGAATTAGATAAGTTAAAGCAAGCTGCTAAATTAGAGTCATATGCGTCATATAGTGAATTCGTTAGGAGAACGGCTTTGCTTGAAGCATCTAGAATAATAGCAGAAAAGGATGAAAGGATAAATAAGAATAATGGCTAAAGCTAAAAGAGCAGAATCAAGATGTAGATATTTGGTTAGAAATATTGCTACTCAGAAGGGATGGGATATTAGACATCCTCAAAAAGGTGGTCAGTTTCTTGAAGAGCAGGAAATAGAGGATTATTTTAATGATTCAGGTTTAGGAAAAACAAAACCAGATTTTTTGGTATGTAAGAATTATAAACCAATAATTGTAGTTGAGGCAAAAAATGAGAAAACAAAAATTGATAATGCAATAAATGAGGCAACAGATTATGCTGATGCAATAAATCAACATGGAACATATCATGTTAATATTGCAGTAGGAGTAGCTGGAGAAGAAGATAATGGATATTTGTTTGTTACAAAGTTTTATAACGGAACTGAGTGGGTTGAGTTATCAGCACGTGGATATAAATTAACTAGTTTTCCTAGTGTTAGCGAGGTTGATAATGCGATAATTACTAACAATGGTACAACAGAGGTATCCATTCCTAATGTTTCGGATTATATTACTACCGCAATAGAATTGTCTTCTATATTACGTTCAGCAAAAATAGAACCTTCTTTACGACCAAAGGTTTTAGGCGCAGTTATTACTGCATTATATCAGGGTGAGATTGATTTAACAGAAGGAAATGAATTAAATTCGATTAATAAATTGGTAAAAACTGCGATTAATTCAACAGACCATTTTGAGGAAAATAAGAAACGTCAGTTAATAGATACATTAAAAATGTCGGAAGCTGATTATGCTAGGTTGGCTCCTAAGATGGGCAAGATAATATATATATTAAAAATGCTGAATATTAAGTCAATTCTTCAAACTGATACAGATTTTTTGGGCTTACTATATGAAGCATTCATTAGATATGGATATGATAATAATTCTTTAGGAATTGTATTTACTCCACGACATATTACAAAATTTTGTGCAGAACTAATTGATGTTAATGCTAGTGACAAAGTAATAGACATAGCATGTGGTTCGGGAGGTTTTTTGGTAGCATCATTTGATAAAATGTTGTCAACACATACCGAAATGGGTATACCATTTAATGTTATAAGAGAGGCATTGTATGGTTTTGATACGAATCCTACAGTTTGGGCATTGGCGGCTTTGAATATGTTTTTTAGGGGGGATGGAAAGAGCCATATAGAGAATGCGAGTTGTTTTGAGACAAATAGTGTGAATTCTATAAAGGATAGATTTACAAAGGCTTTGTTGAATCCACCTTTCTCACAGGAAGAGGAGCCAGAGAGAGATTTTATTGATGTTGCGATGAAGTCCTTACAAACTTTAGGATTAATGGCAGTTGTCGTAAAATCTGGAATTTTTGCTGATGATGATAATGCATTGTGGCGTGGTACGTTTTTGAAAGAACACACATTGCTTGGAATGATTAGTTTACCAGGCGATTTGTTTTATCCAACAGCTGTTGATACAACAATAATGATTGCAAAAGCGAAACGACCTCAAGAGGTAACGGATAAAGTTTTTATGGCTAAAATATGGAATGATGGCTATAAAAAACTTAAAGGAAAACGTGTAGAAACGGCAGGCTCACAATTAGATGAAGTGTTACAAGAATTTAGAAAATTTCAAAAAGGAGAGGCTACTTCGTCGAAATTAGTAACGGTTATATCAGCTGAGGAAGTTTTAAAAGAAGGAGCTGAGTTTTGTCCTGAACAATATCTTCCGCAACCAGAATTTCCAGAAGAAGAACAGGAGCGGTACAGAGAAGATATTGTAAAATCTATATTGAGAACCACAGTTAGTATAGACGATATTGCTGATGAAGTATTAACGGATTTTCCACAGCTTTCCGGTTTACCTGAATTGCCATATGGCGAAAGTGATGTAATAGAAAAATTCTTTTATGTCAAAGGTGGCAAATCTAGTGGAGAAGGTAATTATAATGATGGTTCATGTCCTTATGTTTCGTCAGGAGACCCGTTGAATAGTATTATTAGACTAGTAGGTGATGTCGCGGGGGAAGTTTTCGAACAAGGAGCAATAACTGTTACTTGTTTTGGCAGAGCTAGCGTTCAACCATGGAGATTTATGGCAAGAGGAAATGGTGGAAGTGCAGTTCGCGTGTTAATACCAAAATATAAAATGAGTTTTTCTGAGTTGGTATGGTTTGCGGCTCAGATTAATATGCAAAGATGGAGATTCTTTTACGGACGAATGGCTATTTTGAAACGTCTAAAAAGGATTAAGTTGGTTGCACCTGAAAAACAATTGGTGGACGGCGATAAAAGTATAGCGGAGAAAGTAGCTGAATTATCACAGAAAGTAAACGATATTCTGGACGAGTAGGAGATAAAAAAAGCGAAGATCATCATAAATGGTCTTCGCTTTTTGGCTATATATAAGAAAGTTTGAGTATTCTTCAAGTTTTGTGTAAATACAAAATGGTGTAGAAAAATTTATTTAAGTGGACGGAATTTAATTCCGTCCACTTTTACGTTATCAAAAAAATCAGCAATTGTCAATAGCTGATTCTATCAGCGAAAAATATTTCCAACTGAGAATGAATCTCGCCCCAATCACGACGGCGACCGGTCCATTTTTTCGTGATGTCCATCATTGCAAGGTACAGCATCTTAAACAAGCTATCATCCGTAGGAAAGATTCCTTTGTTTTTAGTCACTTTTCGAAGCTGGCGATTGAATCCTTCTATCGTATTGGTTGTATAGATAAGTGTACGCACTGCTTGGGGATACTTGAAATACGTGGATAAATGAACCCATTTGTCTCGCCAGTTATCGGCAATTTTAGGGTATTTTCCTCAATTTCGTAAAGTAAACTCTATTTCCAAGAAAAAACCTTGAATTTAATAGTGCAGTTATGATATAATAGGACTGATAGCTTTTTAGACGCAGTTATTGTATGCGTCAAAGCACACAAATTATAAACCAACCATAAAGGAGGAATCCGAATGGCAGAAAAATACGGTGAAGTACCACCGAAGTTCACAAAAAAATGGTGGGAATATTTTTGGGATTACTACAAATGGCACGTTATAATTACGGTTGTAGCTGTTCTTATTGCGTCCGTAACCATTGTACAATGTGCGACACGTCCGAAATACGATATGAATGTTGTTTACGCGGGACATATGAATTATTCCGAAGAAGAAATTAACAAGCTTAAAGAAATAATTTCCGAACGTATAAGCGACATTGACGGAAACGGCGAAAATTCAGTACTTCTAAGCACACTCGTTTTTGCGGACAATGCAGGCAGCGAAGAATACGACTATGCTATTCAAACAAAGCTTGACTTAACGTTTACGGACGACTGTTCATTTATTTATCTTATGGACAAGGCCAATGTAGACGCTCAAATGCAAAAAGAAGTTGTAGACCAAATTTATGACTGCACTGACAGTTTTATAGACTCGTCTTCCGACAAAGTCGTTAAAGCCGCTGACGGCAAAGGTTATGCGGTAAATCTAAAAGACAGCCGGCTTTTAAAAGACAACGGCATTTACTGTGACGATCTATACATTCTTATTCGCCGCAATTACAAAGATGACGAAAAAAATACTCAGGCACACGATGACTCAATCGCCGTTGCCGAGGCACTTGTAAAATAAATCACACGAAGGAGGGTTTTTATTGGCAGTCGTCAAACCCGAAATTAAAACAACAGAATATGAAATGTTTTCTCGATACAGAGAAACAGGCGACATCGCCCTTCGTGACGAAATCGTTTCTTCTTACATATATATAGCCGAAATTCTTTCACGCAAATTTATCAACCGCGGTGTTGAATATGACGATATATTTCAAGTTGCATGTATGGGAATTTTATATGCGGTTGAACGTTTTGACCCTGACAAAGGCGTTAAATTCGCCACATACGCAACCCCTACGGTGATGGGCGAAATACGCAAGTATTTCAGAGATAAAGGCAACTTTATCCGTATTCCAAGACGTCTTTATGAAATATTCTACAAAGCGGAAAAAATCAAGCGTGTTTCAAGCGAAATTTCGCAAGAGGAAATTGCAAGAATACTCAACATTCCCGAAAAACTGCTTGAGAATGTCTACGAAGTAGGTGATACATCATTTATAAAGTCACTTGAATACGAGGCATATGCAGACGGTGAATTGAATTTCTCAAACCTTATCGGTATTGAGGACAGCAATTTTCTTATGATAGAGGACAAGGATTTTATTAAATATTGTATGAGTCGACTTTCCGCCGATGAACGCAAATTTATTGAATATCGTTACTATGACGAAAAAAGTCAAAAGGAAATTTCAGAAATAATGGGTATTTCTCAAATGCAGGTGTCGCGAATGGAAAAACGCACTTTGAAAAAATTGAGAAATCTTTATTTTAGAGATTAATTTTAGGAGGAAAAATTATGCTTACAGAAAAGAAAAAAGAATTTATTGAATTTATGATGGAATCTGATGTTCTTCGTTTCGGCGATTTCGTAACAAAGAGCGGAAGAAACACACCTTATTTCGTAAACACAGGTAACTTCCGTACAGGCAAGCAAATTGCCACACTCGGCAAGTTCTATGCCGCACTTATAAAGAAAAACTGCGGTGATAATTTTGACTGTATGTTCGGTCCGGCTTACAAGGGTATCCCTCTTGCAACTGCCGCCGCAGGTGCACTTTACAACGAATACAAAATCGACAAGCCTTATTTCTTCAACAGAAAAGAAGAAAAAGACCACGGTGAAGGCGGTTCACTTGTAGGCTACAAGCCACAGGACGGCGACAAAGTTATCATTATTGAGGACGTTATAACAGCCGGTACAGCCGTAAGAGAAACTATGCCGATACTAAAAAATGCCGCAAACGTAGAAGTTAAAGATATGTTCATTTCCGTAAACCGTTGTGAAGTAGGTCAAAATCCTGAAAAGACGACCATTATGGAAGTTATGGAGGATTTCGGAATTAACGTACACGCTATTATTACTGTTCAGGATATTTACGAATATCTGAAACAAGACGGTTCATACGGCGATATTCTTACAAAAATGAAGGAATATATGGACACTTACTGCGTTTTCTAAACGGAGGTGATTAAAATTAAACGATTATTTAAAATTATTGTTCCGACTGTACTGCTTCTTATGCTTGCACTTACCGCACACGCATATAATGTGGTTGATTTGCCGGAAAATATGACTTTTTCTGACGCACTCGGAGTTTTTAACGCCGATGAAATAACGCGTATAACGGTTTCGGATATTGCCGAGGGCAAATATACCGACCTCACAAAAGACGAAATAAACGAATTTTACTCAACAATTCAAGATATGACTGTTTACAGAAAGATAAACCCTACCCCATTTCGCGGTATTTCCGTAAACATCTATACAAATGACGGCGTAAAGAGCTATATGCTTAATTCGGGTTTGCAGATTGGTATGTACGGAAGCAACAATTACGTTTGCTACAAATTAAATAAGGCAAATACAGAAAAATTGCTTTATCTTGACAGTATGTACCGCGATGCGGAAGAAAAGGTGAACGGTGAGGAAATACACCGCGTTACGTCAAACGACTTTTTGAAACTTCCGTCATCACCTTGGGCACAGCCTTTTGCAAGAGAGGCGGCAAGCAAAAATATTTTGCCGTATGAATTTACAGGCAACTATTCTGAAAATATTACACGTGAACAATTTTGTATATTGCTTGCAAATCTAATTTGTGTGAAAGAAAATTACTCGTCACTTGACAAGTATATGCAAGACCAAAACAAGCCGTATCTAAAAAATTACTTTGTCGATTGTAACGACGCTGACGATTCCGTCAACATACTTTACGCACTCGGCATTGTAAACGGTAAAGACGAATCACATTTCGACCCTGACGGCACAATAACGCGTGAAGAGGCGGCAACACTGCTATGTAAAGTTGCGGAAATGTATATGTGGATCGGAACAGAAACAAGCCTTACATACAACGACACCGATTTAATCTCCCCTTGGGCAAAATTCTTTGTAACTTGGGCGAACGAACACGGTATAATGACAGGTATTACGGAGGAAGAATTTAATCCGCAAGGTCAGTATACTGTTGAACAAGCCGTTGCAACAATCGTCAGACTTTATAATTTGTTATCATAAGATTCTAAGGACAAAGCTGTTTTAACTTTGTCCTTTTATATTGGTACAATATTGTAATTTTATTTATAAAAAATGTCGCAAAAATACACTATACTACTTTACAACGCTAAAAAAAAGCGGTATAATATAATGTGATAAACAAATTTTGTTTATGTATGAAAAATAAAAGGAGCGTTTACAATGGAAATCTCAATCACAAAAACAACTACTCCAAAACAAAAGCCTGCTGATGAATCAAAGCTTGGTTTTGGTCAATATTATACCGACCATATGTTCATTATGAACTATGACGAGGGAGAGGGTTGGCACAACCCAAGAATCGTCCCTTACGGTCCGTTTGAACTTGATCCTGCCGCTATGGTACTTCACTATGCACAGGAAATCTTTGAAGGTATGAAGGCTTATCGTACAGCTGACGGTTCAATTCAACTTTTCCGTCCTGATAAGAATATGGCAAGAATGAATGTTTCGTGTGATCGTCTTTGCATTCCTAAGATAGATGAAGAATTTGCTATAAAGGCAATCAAAACACTTGTAGAAGTAGATAAGGATTGGGTACCTTCACTTGACGGTACTTCACTTTACATCAGACCTTACATATTCGCTACTGACGCACAAGTTGGTGTTCACCCTGCAAAGCACCTTACATTTGCAATTATTCTTTCACCGGTCGGAGCATATTATCCGCAAGGTATCGCACCTGTTAAAATCTTCGTTGAACAGAAGTATGTTCGTGCCGTAATCGGCGGTACAGGTTTCACAAAAGCCGGCGCTAACTATGCCATTTCTCTAAAAGGTCAGGAAGAGGCCGCTGAACAAGGTTATGTTCAAACTCTATGGCTTGACGGTGTTGAAAGAAAGTACGTTGAAGAAGTTGGTTCAATGAACGTATTCTTCAAAATTGACGGCGAAGTTGTTACTCCTGCTCTTGTAGGCTCAATTCTTGGCGGTATTACAAGAATGTCAATTATTGAACTTCTTCAGTCAAAGGGTTACAAAGTTTCAGAACGTCGTCTTTCAATCGATGAACTTGTTGATGCATTCAAAGCAGGTAAGCTTGAAGAAGCTTGGGGTACAGGTACTGCCGCTGTTATTTCACCTATCGGCGAACTTAAGTACGGTGACCTTGTAATGCCTGTAAACAACGGCGAAATCGGCGAAGTTACTCATATGCTTTATGATACTCTTACAGGTATTCAATGGGGCAAAATAAAAGACGAGTTCGGTTGGACAGTTAAGATAGACTAATTCAGAATCCGATAAATTGTTCGGAATGTGCAAAATATTCGATATTCAAAAAGGACGGTTTTAAAACCGTCCTTTTTGTTATCTGACTATTCTTATCACATCATCACCGACATTCACATCACCGTCGGCAACGGTTTTAAATTCCGCAAATTCATCTGCGTTACAAACTACCATAGGCGTTATCATTTTATAGCCCTGTTTCTTTATTCCGCTTAAATTAAACGTCATAAGCAAGTCGCCTTTTTTGATTTTTGCACCGTTTGCAACTTTTACGTCAAATCCGTTACCGTCAAGTTCAACTGTATCAAGACCGACATGAATTAAAATATTTGCATCATTATCCGCAGTTATTGCGATAGCGTGCTTACTTTTCGGAATGTTTTCAACCACACCGTCAACCGGTGCGAAAACCTTGCCCTCGCTCGGCTCAATCGCAATACCTTGTCCGAGTATTCCGGCAGAGAATACCTCATCATCCACCTTTTCAAGCGGTACTGCTTTTCCTCTTATCGGAGATGAAAGGAATATTTCCGTTCCGTCTGCTTTCGGTGCAGTTTCTTTTTCAGTTTGTATTTCATTATCCGCCACACCATAACCGCTTAAATCGACGCTTTCCTTACTTTCCATAAAGTCCTCCAAATGCGACTTTATAACCGTTACTCGCGGACCGTAAATAACCTGTATACCGTTACCCTTTTTAATTACACCTGCCGCACCGCTTTGTTTTAAAATATCCTCGCTGACCGCGTCACTGTTATGCACCGTAATACGAAGTCTTGTTGCACAACAGTCAATATCGGCGATATTTTCTTTACCTCCAAGTCCTTTTAAAATCAAAACAGATGTCATATCTGTCTTTCCGCCATTTTTCGCATTCACATCTGAACGCGTATAAAGCTTTGTTTCCTCATTATCCGCCTCACGACCCGGAGTTTTAAAGTTAAATTTCTTTATAAGGAACGTGAATACACCCCAATAAACGAAGAAATACACAATACCGACAAGCACTATATAAAGCCAATGAGTTTTTGCATTACCTTGCATTATACCGAAAAGAGTCATATCTATAAGTCCGCCCGAGAACGTCATACCGACTCCGACACCGAATATATGCATAAGCATAAACGAGATACCTGCAAGCACACAATGCACAACATACAAAATCGGTGCAACGAACAAGAATGTAAATTCAAGCGGCTCTGTTATGCCTGTCAAAAATGCCGTCAATGCCGCCGAAAGCAAAAGTCCTCCGACAACTTTTTTCTTTTCGTTTCTGGCACATCTGTACATTGCAAGTGCCGCACCAGGCAAACCGAACATCATAAACGGAAATTTACCTGCCATAAAACGCGTTGCGTCAACGGAAAATTTCGTTGTGTTAGGGTCGGCAAGCTGTGCAAAGAATATATTTTGTGCACCGTTTATTGTCTGACCTGCAATCTCCATTGAACCGCCGACATTTGTCTGCCAAAACGGCATATAAAATACATGATGAAGTCCGAACGGTATTAACGCACGTTCGATTATTCCGTAAATCAGTGTACCGATATAGCCCGTATTCTGTACGAGATTTCCAAGCATTGAAATAACTTTTTGAATATACGGCCAAATAAAATACATAAGTATTCCGACAAGCAAAAACACAACCGCCGATATTATCGGCACAAATCTTGTACCGCCGAAAAATGACAGCACTTGCGGAAGTTGTATTTTGTAAAATCTGTTGTGCAGTGCCGCCGTGCCAAGTCCGACAATGATACCGCCGAACACGCCCATATTAAGCGTATATATACCAAGTACCATTGACGTTGCACCGCTCAGACCGAGATTTTGCTCCAAATTCACAACAGCTTGTTCCATTGCGTCCATACTCATATCGCCGCCGGCATAATTTACGGAAATCAACGCACTTATGGCAGTATGCATAATAAAAAACGCAATAACACTCGCAAGTGCGGCGACTTCTTTTTCACGTTTCGCCATACCGATTGCAACACCGATTGCAAAAAGCAACGGCAAATTATCAAAAACGATACTTCCGGCGGCACTCATAACCGTTAAAATGCCGTGAATTATCGTTCCCGGTCCCATTATGCCGTAAAGACCGTATGCTTTAAGCATTGTTTCATTTGTGAAAGAACTTCCTATCCCCAGAAAAAGTCCTGCAACAGGCAAAATTGCAATTGGCAGCATAAACGACCTGCCGACGCGTTGCAGAACTTCAAAAACTTTATTATTCTTCAAATTCTCTTCCCCGCTTTCTATTAAATTATGTTAATATTTTGTGCATATTCTGCTATTCTACAAGTGGGAATTTATTGAAATTAAATGTTTTTATTATATATTATCATAAGTCCTTTAAGCAAAAGTTCGTCATCAAGAATTATGTCATTTTTACAATGCGGAACAACCGTACTTGCAAGTCCGCCTGTTGCGACAACTTTCGCCTCACCGATTTCTTCCTTGATACGCTCAATCATTCCGTCCATACTTGATGCAGTACCGTACAATATACCGCTTTTCATACAGTCAACGGTATTTGAGCCGATAATCTTTTTCGGTTCTTCAAGGCTAATTCTCGGAAGTTGCGACGTACCGCTTACCATTGCGTTAAGCGAAATACCCATTCCCGGCATTATAACACCGCCGATGTAGTTGTTATTCTTATCGACTACCGAAATAGTCGTTGCGGTGCCGAGGTCAAATATTATAATCGGCGCACCGTATTCATGTATTCCCGCAACCGCGTCAACAACCAAGTCACTGCCGAGCTGCGCTGGATTGTCTATAACAATGCTTAAACCCGTCTTTATACCCGGTCCGATAATCATTGCCTCACAGCCTGTAATTTTCTTTATCGCTCTTTTCATAGTGATTGTGACAGTAGGAACAACCGATGATATTATCGCACCGTCAATTTTAGAAAAATCAATGTTGTAAAGTTCCAAAATCGTCTTTACCGAAACAGCATATTCAAGCTCCGTTGAAGTGTGATTTGTAGAAATTCGTTCCACAAACGAAACTTTGTTGTCCTTACAACATCCTACCACTATGTTTGTATTTCCAATGTCTATTGCAAGTATCATTTTTTTATCCCCTTAATTTAAACTTATATATAATTATAGCATATTAATATATATAAGTCAAAAGGGCGGCCGATGACCGCCACTACTACCTCGTAGCGGCAACCAACGGTCGCCGTTTATTAAAACATATCTTTCTTCTTTTTTATATATCTTCTTATTAATATAATCAATGACGCAATGACGCACACTGACATAAATGCCGGAACTATCACTTTATTCGGTGTTTGTTCTTCTGACGACTTCATATCAGTCCAAAGCGTCTGCATTTTCTGATTTGCCTCATCTGAAAGATTACAGAAAACAGTCGTTTTTTCCTCGATATAATCATCATCAAGATAAGATATACCGTCATTTTTCACTTCATCATCAAGCATTTCATATGCTTTTTGGTTTGGAGTTGAATATCCGATAAAATCTGCAATCGCATATGCAACGTCAGGCTCATTCAAGAAATTAATATACATTTCCGCCGCCTCTTTATTTCTGCAGCCCTTAGGAATACAAACCGCATCTATAAACAAGTTTGTACCGCTGTCGGGAATTACAAAACCAAGGTCCTCATATTCGTCCATAAGCGTTACAGCGTCACCTGCGTAATACGGTGCTATTATTGCCTCACCTGCACCCATCTTATCAAATATTTCGTCCATTACATACGCCTGAACAACTTTTTTCTGTTCTTTCAGCTTTTCTGCCGCTTTTTCAAGTTCTTCGCTGTTTTCAGTATTAAGCGAATATCCAAGCATATTTTCCGCAATCGCAAATGCGTCACGCGGATTATCGAACATCAATATTCTGCCCGAATAATCTTCGTCCCAAAGAATATCCCAGCCAATATCCTCCTCATCTACAACAGTCGTATCATAGATAATTCCGACCGTTCCCCATGTATACGGCACGGAATACTTTGAGCCGGGATCATATTCCGAGCTCTTAAACTTATCCATTATATTTGCAAAATTCGGAATATTCGACTTATCAAGCGGTTCAAGCATATTCTCTTTTATCATTCTTGAAATCATATAATCTGAAGGAATGATAATATCATAAGTCGAGCCGCCGCCCTTCAACTTTGCGTAAAGCTCCTCGTTCGTAGCATATGTACTGTAATTTACCGTTATGCCCGTAAGCTTTGTAAATTCGGCGTTTAAGTTAAGTACGCCCTCCTCACTTCCGTCAGGAATATATTCACCCCAGTTATACACGTTTATTGATATGCCGTCATTCTTAAACCGCGTATAGTATTCGGGATTATCAACCGTTACAGTCTGTACTTCCGTTGTTTCTTCCGTATCTGCCGTTTCCTCAGTATCGTATTCCTCAATATGCGCACAACCGCTTGCAAGCAAAAGCGACATTGAAATTAAAGCAAGTATAAATTTTTTCATCATTTAACACCTCGCTTTACCGCATTTCTACGCTCAATTACATTCTTAACAACAAGCACTATAACCACGATTACAAAAATTATTGTTGAAAGTGCGTTTATTTCAGGGCTTACCTTACGTCTTGTCATTGAATAAATCGTAATCGGCAATGTTTGTGACGTTGCACCGCTTGTAAAGTAACTGATAACAAAATCATCAAGCGAAAATGTGAACGACATCAAAAATCCCGAAATTACACCCGGCAATATTTCAGGCAAAACAACCTTGAAAAATGCCGAAACGGGACTGCACCCCAAATCCTGTGCCGCCTCGTAAAGATGCGGATTCATCTGTCTGAATTTCGGCATTATGTTCAGAATTACATACGGCACGTCAAACGTGATATGTGCTATGATAAGCGTCACAAAGCCAAATTCAAAATTCATTCTTGCCGCAAAGAACACGAACAAAAGCATAAGCGAAACACCCGTAACGATTTCGGGGTTGATAATAGGAATGTTCGTACCCTGCATAACAATCGTTCGCGGCAGTTTTTTCATATTGTTTATACCGATTGCCGCCGCAGTACCGAGAATTGTCGCGGCGATTGACGCAACTGTCGCAACTATTACTGTATTTAAAAGCGATTTCATTATAAGTCCGTTATGAAACAGCTTTATGTACCAATCAAATGTAAATCCCGAAAACACCGAACGGCTTTTTGTTACGTTAAACGAAAACACAATAAGCACAAAAATCGGTATATACAGGAACAATAAAACAAGAGCCATATAGACCTTTGATAATTTTTTCAATTAAATCCCACGTCCTTTCTTATAAACTTACATAAGCACCTTATCTTCTTCATCATCAAACTGATTAAGTATTGTCATAATCAGCAGAATGATAACCATAAGCACAAGCGAAATTGCCGCACCTAAGTTCGGATTATACGAATTTCCGAGAAACTGCATTTCTATAAGGTCACCGATAAGCAGGTTAGAACCGCCGCCGAGCATTCTTGAAATGATAAATGTACTGATTGCCGGCACAAACACCATTGTGATACCCGACATTATTCCGGGCATACTCAGCGGTACAACAACCTTGAACATAGTCTTTACATTGTTACAGCCCAAATCGTGAGCCGCCTCGATAACGCTTTTATCTATCTTTTCCATTACAGTATAAAGCGGAAGTATCATATACGGCAAATAGTTATAAACCATACCAAGCACAACCGCACCAGATGTATTCAGCATTTTAAACGGGCCAAGTCCGAAAAGCCCAAAAAAGCTGTTAATAAGTCCGTTATTGCCCAAAAGTGTCATCCATGCGTACGTTCTCAAAAGAAAGTTCATCCACATTGGGAGCATTACTATCATAAGCACCGTACTTTGATAGCTTTTATCCGTATTGGCAAGTATCAGTGCAAGCGGATACGCTATGATAAGACATATCACCGTTGCAACCGCCGCAAGCCATATTGAACGAATAAATATATTTGAATACTGCGACACCGCCGCAAGATTGTCAAGCGTAAATGCTCCGTTTGTATCGGTTAAAGCAAAGTATGCCACCATTATAAGCGGAACAATAATAAATATCGCCATCCACAAAAGGTAAGGAGCGGAAACAAGTTTTTTCATCATCTCTACCTCCTTAATCGTTCATCTTGTGCATAATATGTATGTCATACGGATCGAACTTTATACCGACCGTACTTCCCACTTCTGCCGCCTTTGTCGAATGTACAAGCCAATCGTGATCATAGGCCTCGATAAGCATTTCATAATGCACACCCTTAAACGTGACAGACTGCACAACACCCGAAATATGTGAATCGTCAGGCTTAACAAGCTGAATATCCTCAGGACGTATAACAACGTCAACAGGTTTATTTTCAGCGAATCCCGTATCAACACATTCAAATCTGTGACCGTTTATCTCAACAAGCAAATCCTTAACCATCATACCGTTTAGGATATTGCTTTCACCGATAAAGTCGGCAACGAATGCGTTTTTAGGCTCATTATATATATCAACCGGAGAACCGATTTGCTGAATATCACCGTTATTCATTACCACGACCGTATCACTCATTGTAAGAGCCTCCTCCTGGTCGTGTGTTACATATATAAACGTAATTTCAAGGCTTTGCTGAATACGCTTTAATTCAATCTGCATATCTTTTCTAAGCTTCAAATCAAGCGCGCCCAAAGGCTCGTCAAGAAGAAGCACCTTCGGCTCATTGACAAGTGCCCTTGCAATGGCAACTCTCTGCTGCTGACCGCCGGAAAGTCTGTCGATTGAGCGTTTTTCAAAACCTTTAAGGTTTACAAGCTCCAGCATTGCTCCTACACGCTTTTGAATTTCCTTATCAGAAAATTTCTTTATCTTCAATCCGAATGCAATATTATCATACACATTCAAATGAGGAAAAAGCGCGTATCTCTGAAACACCGTATTAACATTACGTTTATAAGGAGGTATATTATTAATCTCCTTACCGTCGAACCTGACAATACCGCTGTCAGGCTTCAAAAAACCACCTATAATTCTAAGTGTGGTTGTCTTTCCGCAGCCCGATGGGCCGAGAAACGTTACAAATTCTTTGTCCTTAATGTCAAGATTGATGTCGTTTAAAATCTTCTCACCGTCAAAGGAAACGGCAATGTTTTCAAGACTAATAATATTTTTGTTCAATTCTCTACCTCCCGATAAATTTTAAATAAATTTTATTTCGCATAAATGCAAAAAAAATTATATCATACTTTGTATTACGTTTGCAACAAAAAAACAATGTTTTTTCATAATATTAACGTAGAAATCAGTTACGGTATTTATGACTTCCACTTAAACAACAGCACACCGCCTATCATAAGTGCCATTCCGATGTATTTATTCCAAGTAAACGCGACCTTTTCGCTTCCCATAAGACCGAATGCATCAATCAACGCCGCAACGAAAAGCTGTGAAATCAATATAATTGAAATTGCCACCGTAGGACTTAATTTGCCTATACCGAGCATAACCGTTACGGTTATAATTATACCCAGTACACCGCCCAAAAGATAGAATTTATTCACTTCCGCTATACCTTTAAAACTCCCCTTACCCATTATCCACACCGCAATAAGCGACAATAAAAATGCCGTCCCCTGAACGAATGCGTTTGATTCGTATATTCCTATTTTATCCGAAAGACGTGTATTCATAACACCCTGTATACTCATTGACGCACCCGCTATTATACTGAAAATTATTCCTGCCATAGTTAAGCCACTCTCCTTTATTTTAGCTTACCCTATAAAGAAAAATTTATCCAAAAAAAATGAAAAAAGCACCTAAATAAGTGCTCTTTTCATTTTGCTATGTATAGGATAAAAGGGTAGAATGTAATTTCTTTCTACAAATATATTATAGCATACCGCAAAACACTTTGCAAGTCTTTTTTAGAAAAATTTAAACTTTTTTCCAACCCTATTATCCGTTTTAATATATCCTCTGTCTTAACTGTATAAGGGGGAGATTAATTTCTTGTTAAAACAGTCGGATATTATTAAACCTTTATTTTCCGTAAAGCTCTGTTGCGGCAAGTGACAATACAATGTTCAAATTACCGTTTCTGCATCTTAATTCGTCAATAAACTTCTTTTCATCGGCATCTTTATTCATATTAACCGAATATGTAAGTTCATACAGCGAACCCAAATCTGTTGTTCTGACCTTTTGTAATGTATAATCTTTTGAGTATTTCTTGATTATTTCATCAAATATACCCTCGTAATCAAGATTTTCGGGAATGGTAATTTTCAAATTTTTAGCCGTCGTATTAGGCTTACCGAATTTGATTTTTGTAATCACAATCATAAACAGGCAAAGCAATAAAACAAACAATGCTCCGTATCCGTAAAGACCTACACCGCACGCAAGACCTGCCGCAATATCAAAGAAAATATATCCTATATCCTCCGGATCGCCGGGTGCCGAACGGAAACGAATAATCGACAATGTTCCCGCAAGAGAAAATGCTCTCGCCACGTTACTTCCCACGAACAAAATTATAACCGTCAAAATTATCGGCAGCATTGTAAGCGTAATCGCAAAACTCTGCTGATATTTATTTTTATGTGTACCCATATATGTAAGACTTATAACAAGTCCGAATATAAGTGCCGCCGCCATTGCGACTATTGCCATAGACAAGGTTAGCGTTATGCCTGAATCCGATGTTGATGTTATTGAATTTATTAAATTATCCATTCTCTTTTATCCTCCTATATTATACTGCTTGTTTTTGATTTCCGAATACGAATATTTTTTGTTTCGGCATTTCCTTTTGTCTTGCCATCATATTTTTGTACTCCGTACCATACTTTGAAAAACTTGATGAACGAATTTCAAATTCCGAAAGCATTTCGCAAAGCCACAACGGTTTTCCAAACTTGTTTTTATTTCCATAAGCCACACGTCACTGTTTAAAAGTCTTTTTCCGTGGTCGCCCGACTCCAACGATAAATCACTTCTTCTTGTACGAATGTTTGTATCAAACGATATTCTCAAATCGTCATTGCCTTTTTCAAAATAAGCCAATCTGTCATATGCGATATAGACTTTCGGCTCAAGGTCGTACAAATTAAGGCAATATTCAAGTTCATTTAAAACCTGACCGTTCATATAATCCTGTAATTCCGGTTTCACTCCTGTTTCAATAAAATCATATGCCTCTCCAAGTTCCAATGTTGTACGGCGTTTATTCACAAGACCTCTGTATTTCTTCTTTATTTCAAGAAACACATTTGAATCCATATCCGGTACACCGTAAGAACGAAGTCTTAACTTTTCCTTATATGCCGGTTTTGAAAGCGACTCTCTTATAAGAGAATTGTCTTTCGTGTCGTAATAAATATTTGCTATGGTATAAAGCGAATGTTCGCCGCAATGCGAATCAAGTTCCATATGCTCATCCATAACCTCCAAAACCTTATTAAAGGTTTTCGTGTCAAGCTTATACTTATGCTCGTAACGATTAAAAATCTCTATTGCCATAAGTCCTCATCTCCTCTTTTATCCTTTCTTTGATTTCATTGTACGGTATAATCCTTAAATAAACCTTAAAATGTAAAATTAATTTCAGAAAACTTTTCTCCGGTGAAATTTCTACTATATAATACGCAAAAAAAATTTTAAAATTAAGGTACATTTAAGAAAACTATGCTATAATATAGACATAAAATGATAAAAGAGGGTGAGCGAATGCGAATACTTGTTGTGGAGGACGAGCTTCATTTATCGGAGGCTTTGTCACATATATTAAAGAAAAACAATTACACCGTTGACGTTGCAAACGACGGTGAAACAGGACTTGACAACGCATTAAGCGGTATATATGACGTCATTGTCCTTGATATAATGTTACCTAAAATGGACGGTATAACCGTTTTAAAAACCTTGCGTTCGGAGGGGTTTGACACACCTGTTATACTTCTTACCGCAAAAAATGAAATTTCCGACAAAGTTCTCGGACTTGACAGCGGTGCAGACGATTACCTCGCAAAGCCGTTTAACACCGAAGAACTGCTTGCAAGAATAAGGGCATTAGGTCGCAGACGCGGTGAAATAGTTTCAAACACAAATACTATCTCATACGGCGATATAACTCTTAACACTTCTTCATTAAAGCTGACGGCAGGTGCGTCGGAAATAACTCTTACATTAAAAGAAAGCGAACTGCTTGAACATTTAATGTTACACAAAGAAATAGTTTGTTCAAAGGAACAGATTATAGAAAAATTATGGGGTTTTGATTCTGAGGCAGAATCCAATCACGTTGAAGTATATATATCATTTCTCCGCAAAAAACTTGCATTCGTACATTCAAAGGTGTCCATACACACCGTAAGAGGCGTCGGCTACACTTTAAGCAAATAGGGGGACTTGGGTATGTTTAAAAAACTTAGAAATAAACTTCTTATAATAAACACGCTCATAATTGCGGCACTTGTTTTATCGAGTTTTTCCGTTATTTATATTATGACGGCTCAAAACGTAAACAAAAGCATATCGCAAAAACTTGACAGAGCGATTGAATTTATTCGTCCCGACCACAATCCGCGGCAGAAAGACAATATGCAAAAGCCGATTGACGATGTACCGCCCAATCCGAATACAGCCGACCCAAATGCGGACAACATAAACAAAAATGACAAGCAAAAGCAGGAATTTTCGCTTACTTTCACTGTCACAACCGATACGGACGGCAATGTTGAAAAAGTCAACGCACCATTTGATTTAACCGAAGATTTCTATACAGACAAAATAAACAACATTATTTACGGTTCGGAGGACAAAGGACAAATCCGTTCGTCAAACGGTTACTGGTCATACAAAGTTGTACCGCTTGATACAGGTTTTATAATTGCATTTACGGAATGTCAAGCCGAACACGCAATGCTTAGAAATTTATTTTTGATACTTCTTTTAGTCGGCGTCGTTGCACTTACGGTAGCGTTTTTAATCAGTCTGTCGTCCGCAAACCGTTCAATCAAGCCGGTTGAAGAATCGTACAACAAGCAAAAACAGTTTGTCGCAGACGCGTCACACGAACTGAAAACACCGCTTACAACGATTAACACAAATGTTGACGTACTTCTGTCACATCAGGAAAACACCATAGGCGAAGAAAAAAAATGGCTTGATTACATCAAAACAGAGACCGAAAGAATGACAAAACTCACAAATGACCTACTTTATCTCGCAAGAATTGACCACGACGACAGAAACGTGATTTTCAGCAAGGTTTCATTTTCGGAGGCAGCCGAAAGCGTTATACTTCTTATGGAGGCAGTCATTTTTGAAAACAACGTAAACCTTACTTACGACATCACTCCCGATTTATTCGTAAACGGCTCGACCGAACAGCTTAAACAGCTTGTTATGATACTTCTTGACAACGCAGTCAAATACACACCGAAATCCGGCGATATTAATATAACTCTTACTCACGAATCATCTGATGCGGTATTGACAGTCAGAAATACAGGTGTCGGAATTTCTGAGGACGCACAAAAACAAATATTTGAACGTTTCTATCGTGAGGACAAGTCAAGAGCAAGAGAAAGCGGCGGTTATGGGCTTGGTCTTGCAATAGCAAAAGCTATCACAACCGCTTGCAAAGGCAGTATTAAGGTTTACTCAAAAAAGAATGAATATACGGAATTTACCGTTAAAATACCTGCGGCGAAGTAAAGCCCCCTCCGTCACTCGTACCTCGTGACACTTCCCCTCAAGGGGAGACAACAAAAAAAGACGACTTCTCAGTCGTCTTTTTTTGTTACTCAACGATTAACTTATTTATATTAACAACGTCACCTGCACCCATTGTAAATACAATATCGCCCTCTTTGACGTTCTTTTTCAAAAACTCGGCAATATCCTCGAATTTATCGATATACTGTGCATTTACTCCGCGTTTCTTAATATCCTCCGCAAGATTTTCAGGTTTTGTAACACCGTCAAACTTTTCACGTGCAGCATATATATGTGTCAAAATCAATTCGTCCGCATCATCAAATGCACCGATAAATTCGTCCCACAATGTTCTTGTACGTGAGAAAGTATGTGGCTGGAACACGCACCAAACTTTATTGTGCGGGAATTTTTGTGCCGCGTGAAGTGTCGCTTTTATTTCTGTCGGGTGGTGTGCATAGTCGTCAATCACAACCGCACCGTTTAAAAATCCTTTTTTCTCAAAACGTCTGTGCGTACCTTTAAATGTTTCAATCCCCTTTGCGGCAGTTTCCGCGTCAACGCCCATAAGATTACATACCGCAACCGTGGCAAGCGAATTTAAAATATTGTGTTCGCCCGGAACATTAAGTTTTATATGACAAACCTTTTCACCGTTTTTCATAACGTCAAAGCTCGGAAAACCTGCGTGATACACAATGTTTTCAGGGTAATAATCAAACTTGCTTTCCATTCCGTAAGTGATTATGTTAAGGTCATCTGCGTTTTCAAGCACTTTTTGAACATTCTTATCTCCGCCCATTGCAACGACATAACCTATATCCTTTGTCAAGTACGCAAACTGTCTGAAACTTGCGATTATCTCGTCAATTCCCGAAAAGAAGTCAAGATGATCTTCCTCAACATTTGTTATAAGGGCGATTGTAGGATAAAATTTCAAAAAGCTGTTTGTGTATTCACAAGCCTCTGTAACAAAATAATCCGATTTACCCGTTCTGATATTTCCGCCGATTAAATCAAGCTCACCGCCTACGCTGATTGTAGGGTCAAGATTTGCACCGATAAGTGCGTGTGCAAGCATTGATGTTGTCGTGGTTTTACCGTGCGTTCCGCTTACGCCGACAGCGTGCTTGTAATTTTTCATTATCGCACCCAAAAACTCGGCTCTGTCTATAAGGCGAATACCCTTTTCCTTTGCAAGCACAATTTCGGGATTATCGGCTTTTGCCGCCGCCGTATATACAACAAGCGATGCCTTATTTATGCCGTCCTCGTTAACGGCACCGTGACCGTACACAATATCCGCACCCATATTTTCAAGCTTTTCGGTTATAGCACTCTTATTCCAGTCCGAGCCGGAAACGCCGTAGCCGTCTTTAAGCACAATTTGTGCCAAACCGCTCATACTTATTCCGCCTATACCGATAAAATGTATATTTGCCGTCTTATCTATATCAGACATTTGAAATCTATTCATCATATATCCCCTCGTATCTCATATTAATATATTAATTATATACCTTTATCAACAAATTGAAAACCCTTTTTTATAAATTTGCCCAATTAAAAATCATATCTTGTAATTTTTTCGCCATTTTCACCATAAAATCTGTGAAAAGCACTTGACAAATTGAGCGAATTGCTATATTATTAAATTAGTAAAATTTGTCGGAAGGTGATGAAAAACATGGAAATTACAGACATCAGAATTAAAAAAGTAGCCAGCGAAGGAAAAATGAAAGCTGTCGCATCTGTTACATTTGACAATGCGTTTGCTGTCCATGACGTAAAGGTTATTGAAGGTCCGGAAAAGCTGTTTGTTGCTATGCCAAGCAGAAGAACTCCTGACGGTGAGTACAGAGATATTGCTCATCCGATAAACAGTGATATGAGAAATATGCTCGAAAGCAAGGTTCTTGCCGCATATGATGCGATTGAAGACGAGCCTGCTCCGGAAACAGCTGAATAATATAAAAGACAGATTACTTTTTGTAATCTGTCTTTTGTTATCTTATTTTATTCCAAAGCATTTTTTTGCATTTTCATATGTTGCGTTTTCGATTTCTTCAACAGAAATACCCTTTACCGCAGCAAGTTTTTCTGCAACATAGTGGATATAAAGCGAACTGTTTCGCTTTCCTCTGTGCGGTTCCGGTGTAAGGTACGGCGAATCGGTTTCAATAACAATTCTGTCAAGCGGTACATACTTCGCCACTTCAACAGGTCTTACCGACTTTTTAAACGTAAGTGAACCACCGAACGCGATATACATTCCCCAATCAAGTATTTCCTTTGCCATTTCAACACTTCCCGCATAGCAATGGAATACTCCTCCGACTTCGCTCACCTTATGTTCACGCAAAATATCCATACAATCCTTATGCGCTTCTCTGTCGTGTATAACAACCGGCATTTTAAGCTCTCGTGCAACGTCCACTTGTCTTGCAAACCACTTTTGCTGAATATCACGCGGTGAAAAATCGTAAAAATAGTCAAGTCCTATTTCACCTATCGCTTTAACTTTCGGATTTTTTGCATATTCCTTCAGCTTATCCATATCCGCCTCGGTAAGTTCTGAAACCTCGTGCGGATGTATTCCGACCGACGCATAGACGAACAGATATTTTTCACATATCGCAAATATATCCGGCACCTCATCAAGTGACGAACACGAATTTAAAATAAGTCCGACATTATTTTCATTCATCGCCGACAGCACTTCATCGACATCATCTTTAAACCTCTCATCATTATAATGTGCGTGAGAATCAAACAACATAACTTTCACCTGATTTCTAAAATTTCTTTTTCCGTTATCACAAAATTCATCGGTACATCGTGACTTTCCGTAGGTATTTTTTCAAGTATCTGAAAATCATAGCAAAGCCCTATTTTCACCGCTTTGCTGCTTTCAAGCAGTCTGTCGTAATACCCTTTTCCAAATCCCATTCTTCCGCCGTTACGGTCAAATGCAAGTCCCGGTACAAGAATAATGTCAATATTATTTTCGTCAGCCGTTCGTACCGTTTTCGGCTCTAAAATGCCATATGCACCCTTTTTCATATCGTCCATACTGTTTATATACGAAAGCGACAACGTACCGCTCTCAATATCGGTTATCGGCACAACAATTTTTTTGTCCTGTTCCCAAAGTTCTTTGATTATTTCAACGGTATCAGGTTCTTTAAACGCAGATATGAACGTACATATTGTTTTGGCTTGTTTCACACGCCCAACCCCAAGCAGCCTTTGACGAATTTCATCACTTTTAATTTTAACCTCGTCCTTAGATAGCGTACGACGTTTGGCACGCATATCTTCCCTTATCTCGTCCTTAATCAATACTGCATTGTCTCCTTTACTCTGTCGGCAGTTTCCTTGTCCTTTAGAATAGCCAGCATGGCAAACCCGAAATCAGCCGCCGCGCCTGCACCCTTGCCGGTTATAAACTTACCGTCAACAACAACTTTATCCGACTTTACGTCTGCACCGTAAAGATACTTTTCGTAACCCGGGAAACAAGTCGCTTTTTTATCCTCAAGTAACATTTTCTTACCCAAAATTGACGGTGCGGCACAAATTGCCGATACATAAATACGGTTTGCAACCGCATAATTCAAAAGTCCGTGTACGTCGTTTGACGCGTCAAGAATTTCGTGACCGATACCGCCCGGCAACATTAAAAGTTCCATCTTTTCAGGCTCAACCCCGTTAATCTCAATATCGGCTGTCACCTCAATACCGTGTGCGCCGGTTACCGTCTTGCTCTTTACACCTACTGTTGTAACATCAACACCGCCTCTTTTCAAAATATCTATAGGTTCGATTGCCTCAACTTCCTCGAAACCGTCCGCAAGCATTACATATACCATAAAAATCTATCCTTTCATCTTTTTTTACTATTATATCACGCCTATCAACAATTCACAATAAGTTTACATAATTTTTGTTGTTTTATATTCAAATATCTGGTATAATATTAATAAAGTTATATGGAGCGAATTTTTTTCATATACTAAATTTAAAATAAACGGAGGAATATATATGCGAGAGAAAATTGTACCTATCGAAGTTACTCCCGAAATGATGAAAATGCTTGAAATTTGTAAAAAGAATAAAAGCATTAATCCTGAGTTATATACCAAATATGACGTTAAAAGGGGGTTGAGAGACATTAACGGTAAAGGTGTTCTTGCCGGACTTACCGAAATAGGCGAAATTCATGCCTATGATACACTCTCTGACGGATCATCAAAACCTTGTGACGGTAAACTTTATTATCACGGCTATGATGTCGAGGACCTTATTAAAGGTTTTATCCGCGACAAAAGGTTTGGCTTTGAAGAAGTTACATATTTACTTCTTTTCGGCGAACTTCCAAATAAAAATGAGCTTGATATTTTCACAAAGACACTTTCACATATGCGAACTATTCCCCCTTCATTTGTGCGTGATATTATCATGCAAGCACCGAGTAAGGATATGATGAACGCACTTTCAAGAGGTGTGCTTACGTTGTATGCTTATGATGATAAAGCCGACGATGTGTCACTTCCGAACGTTTTAAGACAGTGTTTGCAGTTAATCGCACAATTTCCGTTGTTGTCGGTTTACGGCTATCAGGCATTTAAGTATTATCATGAAAACGACAGTTTTATCGTTCATGCACCTAAACCGGAGCTTTCGACTGCGGAAAATATACTTCATATGTTGCGTAACGACAGTCAATATACGGAGCTTGAGGCGAGAATTCTTGATATTGCGTTGATACTTCACGCCGAACACGGTGGCGGTAACAACTCAACATTCACTACTCACGTAGTCACTTCAAGCGGTACGGATACCTATTCAACTGTTGCCGCGTCTTTGGGTGCGCTGAAAGGTCCTAAGCACGGCGGTGCTAATATTAAGGTTACGCAAATGTTTGAGGATATGAAAAAGAATATTAAAAACTGGAATGACGATAAAGAGATTGAGCAATATCTTTCTGATTTGCTTAATAAAAAAGCGTTCGATAAATCCGGACTTATTTACGGTATGGGTCACGCGGTTTATTCACTTTCCGATCCGAGAGCGAATGTTTTTAAATCATTCGTTGAGAGCCTTTCAAAAGAAAAAGGCAGAGAGGACGAATTTAATTTGTATTCAAGGGTTGAACGACTTGCTCCGCAGGTCATCGCAAGTGAACGCAAAATGTATAAAGGCGTCAGTGCAAACGTTGACTTTTATTCGGGCTTCGTTTACAGTATGCTTGACTTGCCGATGGAATTGTATACACCTATGTTCGCAATCGCAAGAATTGCCGGTTGGTCGGCTCACAGAATTGAGGAACTTGTCAATCCGGGTAAAATCATTCGTCCCGCATATAAAAGTATCGCACCTCACAAAGAATATGTTCCTCTTGACAGCAGAGATTAAAAATAAACAATCCCAATGCATTGCATTGGGATTGTTTAATAGTTGCATAAAGTCAATATCCAATGTATTAAAAAACCAAACATTATAATTGATAATATTGTATAATCAATTTTTTTGGATTTAAATATTCTGCCGTCAAACAGAATATATGCAAAAATAATCGGCAAGCTTATAAACATATAATTATATTCAAATGCCGCTTTAAAGTCACCATGCACCAAAGCCACACATGCACGGGTTATTCCACACCCCGGACAAGGATAATGAAAAAGGAATCGCCAAACACAGCCCACACCCGAGATATAGAGAAATGCCAACAAGGTAAGTACTACCGCCATATATAACATCTTTAAAAGCGGTTTTTCCACGAGCTTTTCTTTGTGTAAAAAAACAGAGTCCCATTTTAATTTGAAACTCTGTTTGTCCATCAACTTATTCATTACTCCTTAAGAGGAACTCCGTTAGCATCTTTATTAATTTTACCCGTCAAAATCATAATTCCTTTAATAAGTCCCCAAATAGCTCCTGCACCGAAACAGATTGATAATGCAATTTGAGCAATAGCCTTACCAGTATATCCAAGATAAAAATTATGAATACCCAATCCACCAAGGAAAATTCCTAAAAGACCCGCTGTCATTTTTGACTTTTGAGTTTCCGGATTAATATTTGGAGTATTATCTATAGCAAATCCGCAGTTTGTACAGACATTTGCACCCGGTACAACTTCTTTTCCGCAGTTCGCGCAATATTTTACACCAGTCCCCTTTGCAAATCCACATTTAACACAGATAGCAGCATTTGAATCTATTTGTTCCCCACAATTTCTACAATACATATAAACCCCTCCTATAAAATATTCAACCATAATGATGATATTGTATCTATCACTTTATTATTATACATGATATAATAAATTTTGTTAATATTTTTGCATAAATATCCATATTTTCAACAACAATAGTAACATTTTTTTATACATTATAAACAATTATAGGAGTGGAATTGAATTAATCTTAAAGATTATTGTATTGTAAAAATTCATTCAATTTTATGTTTAAATTCCGTTATTTTGACATTAAACAAACCGTTTCCACATGACTTGTATGTGGGAACAGGTCGAAGGCGGTGGTGGCGGTTATGGTATAGCCGTTATCGTTAAGAAAACGTGCATCTCTGGCGAGGGTGGCGGGGTTACAGGAAACGTACACTACACGTTTGGGTTGTGCTTTAATTATTGCTGTGAGTGTTGATTCATCACTGCCCTTACGCGGCGGATCGAGAATAACCACGTCCGGCCGTTCGCCTTTTTCTATCAATTTCGGAACGATATTTTCTGCGCTGTCTGCGTAAAAAATTGCGTTCTCTATACCGTTTTTCACTGCATTTTCTTTTGCGTCCTCGATTGCACGTTCAACAATTTCTACACCTACAACGCTTTTTGCGTTTTTAGCGGCACACAGCGAAATTGTACCGATACCGCAGTAAATATCCATCACGCTTGTATTTTCATCAATATCCGCATACTCCAAAGCTTTACTATACAACTTTTCGGTCTGTACCGGATTGACTTGAAAAAAGCTTTGAGGTGAAATATAAAATTTCACTCCAAGAAGTGTATCTGAAATCCTATCCTTACCCCAAAGAATTACATTTTCCTCCGTAAGCACAAGATTATTTCTCTTAGTATTAATATTCAGCACTATGCTTACAATTCTATCCGAAACCTTTCTCAATTTTGAAATCAATTTTTCACGTTTCGGCAAACTTTTTGCATTAACGGAAACGACAACCATAATCTCATTTGCAGAAAATGATTTACGTGTAAAAACACGTCTGACAATGCCTTTATGCGACTTTTCATCATATGCACTGACATTATTTTCATTCATATAATCAATTACCGCATCATTTATTTCCTTATTAATTTCATCACCAAGGCTGCAATCATCAAGCGGAATAATGTCATGACTTCTCATTGCGTAGAAACCGCAAATATTTTTACCATGCACGTTTCCGACAGGAAAAACCATTTTATTTCTATACCGTTCCGGCACATCCATACCGACAATTCCGTCAATCTTAAAATTCTCAAACTTGCCTATTCTCTGCATCGCATTCTCAACAATATCACGTTTTATATCAAGCTGTGCGTCATACTTTATATGACGAATTTGGCAACCGCCGCACCTTTTATAATGTTGGCACATAGGCTCACAACGTTTATCCGACGGTTCTATAATTTCCAACGCCTTACCGTATGCAAAATTTTTCTGCACTTTGACAACAAGCATTTTAATTTTATCGCCGTCCACCGTTTGCGGTACAAAAACCGCAAATCCGTCTATATGCGCAACTCCGTTACCGTCCGAAGAAACAGAATCTATACAAGCAACGTACTCTTTATTTTTTTCAACAGGAATCATAATTTACCTCTTATTTGTTTTATATAATAGTTTTATTATATCATTCATTAATGTTATATGCAAGATTTGAGCACAAAAAAAGAAGCGGCATAAACCGCTTCTTTTAAAATTCTTATTTAAGAATTAGTCGTTATTAACGATTAGGTAGATTTCTTGAGCTTCGTCCTTATCTGTAGTTCTAACTACTGCGAATACTACATCGTCGATAACATCTTCGTGTTCAAGGTTAAGAATATCTTGACCACCTACTGTTGTCTTAGCAGCCTTAACGTCAGGTGTTGATGCAATACCTTCGTCAAGAAGAACTCTTGATTTCTTTGAGCCTGCTGCGAAGTCATATGTGTAGATCTTAGCGTTGCTGTAGTTTACTTCAAGACCTTTGTCATAGTTTACTACATACTTACCGTCAGCATTTGTTGTAACTGTACCGATTGTGATATTGCTACCGCTCTTATCAACAACAGGACCGAATACAACGTTTACATCGTTGTCATCATCTGATAGAAGATCAGCGAACTTTGTATTTGCAAGAACTGATGATTGATTCTTGAATGCGTTAGTTCTGAATTTTTCAAATGATGAACCGTTTAGAACATTCTGACCAGCGAATACTGAGTAGATTCTTGAGATGTAGCCTTCTGAGTTAGTAGCGTAAACAAGCACGTCACCTTCGTCAAATGCGTCTTCTGCAACTGTTTCACCAGCGTTACCTGTGATTACAACGTCATCATCAAGAACGAATTGCTTTTCTTCACCGTTTACAACCAAGTTGTAAGCTGTCTTATCGCCGTCTTTGTCGATTACTTCACTACCGTTGAAGATAGCAAGCTGTGTTTCTGAATTGAATACGCTTGATGTACCTTCTGTAATGATTACGAATCTGTATGTGTTGTCTGACTTAGACTTATCATAACCGTAAGCCACATAGTTGCTACCGTCATTTAGAGATGAAACAACTGAATATGAATCCTTTGTATCAACTTCTGATAGGTCAAGGATTACTGTTGAGTCAGCCATCTTAACTGAACCAATCTTGTTACCTGATTCTTTGTATTCAGCATCAGCAGCTGTTGGAGCGATTACGCCGTTGTTCTTAATTGTGATCTTGTTTGAAGATGAGCTTACTGAATATTCAACAACCTGTTCCGGATAAGCAACTGACTTAGGTTGTGATGCACTATATTCAGGTTCATCAAAAGCTACTACCTTTGATTGCCAATCTTTTTTTGTTGTATCTATCTTATTTTCCTTTTTAGCATCTGAATAGAATGTAGCATACTTCAAGTATGTTGCATATTCATTAACCTTATCGCTATCTACTTTGTACTCTTCTTCAGTACCTTTCTTAGTAATGATTTGAGCCATGTAGTCGCCGCCGGCCTTCTTGTAGATGTTCTTCAATACGCCGTAGTTCTTTGATACTGAGTTTTCGTCAGCCTTAGCGATTCTGCCGAAGTGATCAAGGTATAGGCTATATTCTGTTGATGTTTCAACATCGATATCCATACCTTCAGCAGCCTTATACTTTGTACCGCCGATTGTGTATTCACCCTTTGTATCGTTTCTGCTTGTGCACTTAACGCCGTCAACAACGTTTCTTGTAACGATTACATCATAGAAGTTTGAATCCCTGAATGAACCTGTTGTATCGTATGCAATGTTAAGTACGTCATTTTGTTGAAGATCTTTAGCTTCGATATCTTTACCGTCAAGTTTGAATGAATATGTGTAGTTATCATCATCCTTGTTTACTGTCATCTTAGCTTGGATACCTGTTGAATATGTATCGAAGTTTACTGATGTTTCGTTTGTCTTGTCGATAACTTCATCAACAATAGCTGTTGCATATGAAGAAATCATAACTGTGTTGTACTTAGCTGATGTGCTTGTTGAACCAACTTCTGTTTCCTTTTGAAGTGTTACAGATGCTGTTTCATGGTTCTTTAGATAACCGTACAATGTCTTGTCAGATTCAAGATCGTTTGCATCATAGATAGCCATGCTATCTTGCTTAACGCCGTTTACATAGATTGTAACACCGTTTGTTGTATCAAGTTGATACTTTGTTGAACCCTTTGTTGTACCTGCAGGGAAGAAGTAAAGAGCTTCGCCTGTTGACTTGTTTTCATCAAAGTCTTCTGAAGCAACTGTTACGCTCTTGTTTGCAGCAGCAGCAGCGATTGAAAGAATTGTGAATTCATCATCGTCATTCTTTTGGATAAGTGCCTGAGAATATGTTCTTAGGTAGTTATCAGCCTTTGAATCGCCGATGTACATATCTTCTGAAACAGGTGAATCTGCCTTAACTTCTTCATCGTCGAAGTTGTCAGCTTTTTCAACTTGGAATGTAACCTTGTCGTTATCAACTGAACCAGTCTTGCTTGTTTCTGTTACACGACCGTATACTTTGTATGCGTCATGCTTTTCTGTGAATAGAGTTTCGTATGCTCTGCCTTCTTTACCGTCTCTTACTTCAAGATTAGGTGTCTGTGTACCGTTCCACTCTGGCTTCCAGCCTGCAATTACGCAAAGAGGAGCGTCCATAGCGTTGTCGATCATTTGAGCAACCTGAGCTCTTGTAAGTTCTGTGCTGTCTTTGATACCTGAGATACCCTTTGTGATATCAAGTGATGCAGCGTATGTCTTGTAGCCTGTTGGCCATCCGCCTTGACCTTGTGCAAATGTTTCGTAACCGATAGCACTTACAAGCATCTTTTGAGCCTGTACATATGTAACGTTAGCGTCAGGATCAAATTCTGTATCGCTCATACCTGCGATGAAACCGTCAGCAACACCTTGGTTGATGTAGCCTTTAGCCCAGTGATCTGCTGAAACATCAGCGAACTTTGTTGATTCTGTTGATGCCTCTGCTGATGAACGTTCTGCAAGAGCGTCAACGATCATCTTTGTGATTTCAGCTCTTGTTACAAGCTTATCCGGACCGAATGTGCCGTCATCGTAACCGCTGATTACGTCAAGAGCTGAAAGTTCTTGAACAGCCTGTGCGTAGCTTGCTGTAGATTCTACGTCAGGGAAATCAACTGCGAAAGCGGCAACTGAAGATGCTACCATAGTAAGAGCAGCAACTGATGAAATTACCTTTTTGAGATTCTTATTCATAGTCTCAAATCCTCCCTTTTTGATTCTTTGTTTGTGAAGGGTTTCCTTAGATGTTTTGTATGCACCCTTCTTTGCATTACAAAACTACATTACACATTGATTATACCACGCAAACTGTGTATAAGTCAATGACGTATTACAGTTGTAAAAAAACTGTAATTCTTGTCACATCTCGGCTACAACCTGCTTTGCCGTTTTGTGACTCATATTACGGTAACAATTTTCAACTAACGCTTCTACCCTATTATTCGAAAACTGCTACTGAATATTTTACTCTTTCATAAAGCTGTTGTCAACTACTTTTTTCTGCCAACCCGATCTTTTTCACAAAATTTTATAATTAGCACAAAATCTATGTCCAATTCACGGACTTTTTGGTCAAATTGATTATGTCAACCAATGCTTTTATGCTTTACAATAGATTAGACGTATGTTTTCCGAAAAAGTTCCGCTTTTTTTGAAAAAATTTTAAAAAATTTATTGAAATCATTATTTTTTCTTAATATAATAGTGTAAACAAACTGAAAGGACTACACATATGGCTAAATATTATGCCGTCAGAAACGGCTATCATACAGGAATTTTTAACACTTGGGACGAATGTAAAAAGGAGGTTTCCGGTTTTTCGGGTGCGGAATATAAAAGTTTCACAAAGCTTGAGGACGCAAAAGCTTTTTTAGGCGAAAACGAACAAATCAGTTTATTCGATGAACCGAAAGAAAGAAAAAGCACCGCCGTTGCATATGTTGACGGAAGCTACAACATCTCCACAAAAGAATATGCGTGCGGAGTTATTATTTTCTATGAGGGGAAAGAAACGACATTCAGCCGAAAATTTTCAAATCCCGAAAACGCCTCAATGAGAAATGTTGCGGGTGAAATTGAGGGTGCAAAACTCGCAATGCAGTTTTGCATTGACAATCATATAGAAGAAATAGACATTTATTACGATTACGAAGGTGTCGAAAAATGGTGTACGGGTGCTTGGAAAACCAACAAATCCGGCACAATTTCTTACAAGCAATTCTATGACGAAATAAAAAAATCGGTAAAAATTTCATTTAACAAGGTAAAAGGTCACTCCGGCGACAAGTACAACGATGTCGCCGACAGACTCGCAAAAGACGCTTTGGGAATTAAATAGTTTTTTGCTTTTATATTGACAAAATCTTGTTTCGGATATATAATGATAATAGAAAAAGGCAAGACTTTAAACGGTTATGCCATTAGTGTATTATTTATGAAAAATAACGCTGACTTATGGCTGAGTGGGCGTTATTTTTTTATGGAAATTACTAAAAGTAACAGAACTATCATAAAACAAATTATGTATTCATTATCCATAGCTGTCACCTCCTTTCTCGGAGATGATGGCATAACCGCCCAGCTTTTACACTGTTTCAAATCTTACATTTATCGGATTGCTCCGACTTCGACATTATATACTATTTACTTATACATTTCAAGTAAAATCAACAAAAAATGTCTATAACGTCAAAACAGACAAGTCATTTTCAGACTTGTCTGTTTTTCTTTTAATACTTTTTCAAATCACAATACACTCTTATCCAACCGGTGTCAAGTTCTTTACTGCTCTTTTCCTGCCAAATATAGATTAAATCATTTTCAATCTTAACGCTGCCGTTATGGATTTTACTGTCATTATCGTTTATCACAACCGACGATGTATCAAATTGGATATAATATGCCGGTTTTGTTTCATCGTCAACATCAAGTGCGAATTTGAACATATTATTATTTTTATTGTCATTTACTATCGTCAAACCGTCAGGATAATAATAGTAATTGCCGTTATATCTGATTATTGACGCACCGAACGATTTTTTACCGCCCTCCTGTGCCGCCTCGGTTACAAAGTCATTCCATTCCCATGATGCAAGTTCAAATCTTCCATTTGTGCCGCTGTCAACTATAAGCGGTGCAATGTCATCATCTCCGACAACATCAATTACAAACTGTGCATATGCGCTGTTATCCCAAAGCGAACTTGAGTTTGACTTAACCGTAAGATGTGTCTGTCCCGATTTTTTCATATTAAGCTTATCCGCCGTTACGGTATACTTACTTCTTGGAAGTTCTTCCCTTGCACCGCCTGCATATACTGCCGTTACAGTCAAGTTCTTTATAACCTTATCAACTTCTCTGCCTATGAACACCATTTTAGTCGGATTATTTTCGTCAAGCATATCGTCCTCATAATACGTATCAGGTCCGCTTACCGTCAAATATGCGATTTTTTCGCCGATTTGCGGTTTTTCCGCCACTTCAACCGACACGTCTTTCATAAGCGCGAACTTAATCTCTTTATCCGATATATCCTTATGCTTTTTACACATAAGCGCAAGTTTTTCTTCACCTGTTCTGATATAATAATTTGTCGACGGATATTTTTTACTTAATCCGGTCTTTTCATTAAGGCTTGAAATCAATTTTTGATAATTTCCGTTTTGGATAAGGTCGTGCCAATATGTTTCGCCTGTTTTCATTTCGTCCGTAAGCTCGTCCGAAAGCATATTCAGCATTATGCTCATATGCGTACTGCACTTTGCCTTATTACGATTTATAACGCACTGCACAAGTGACGGTACTATTACCACGCACGACAAAACAATTATAACCGCTCCGACACCGAATTCAACCGGTTTTATTTTCTTAAATTTTGAGCCGATTGACGAAAATATATTTCCCAATTTTTTCTTAATCTTTTGTAAATTTATTTTTTTCAAATTATTTTTTTTCAAAACTGCACCTCAAATTATAATTTTCTGTAAACCGCAAAATACATTGTTGTAAAGCACGCCAAACCGCCTATCAAATTTGAAATCGGCTCTGCCAAAAATACTCCGTTTACTCCGAACCATATCGGAAGAAGAAGTATAAGCGGTATTACCACTATTCCCTTTCTCAATATAGAAAAGAATATCGCAAACTTCGCTTTCCCTATTCCGACAAACACCGTCTGTCCCGTAAACATAAACGCCATAAGGAAAAATCCGAAAAAATATATATGCAATGACGGTACACCGACAGTTATAAGTGCCGCATCGGCAGTGAATATTCCTATAAGGAATTTCGGAATCAGCAAAATTATAAACCATGCCACTGTACTGTATATAATAAGCATTGCCGCCAAATACCGTATCGCCTCTTTAACCCGTCCGTTTTCACCCGCACCGTAGTTAAAGCCGATTATCGGCTGTGCACCGTTTCCCAAACCCGTTACAGGCATTTGCAAAACTTCTCTTATAGAATTGATTATAGTCATAACTCCGACATACACGTCCGAACCGTAATTCTGCAAACTTACGTTACACGCAATCTGTACCGCACTGTTTGTCACCGACATTGTAAATCCCGAAAGCCCTAAAACAAGTATCTTCTTTACACGTTTTGCCTGACAGCGCATTGCGGAAAGTTTTATTTTTATAATCGTATTTTTGCCGGTTAAAAATTTAAACGTCCAAACCGACGCAGCAAGCTGTGACAAGACTGTCGCAAGTGCCGCACCCTGTACGCCCATTATATATATAAATATCGGGTCTAAAATAATATTCAGCACCGCTCCGATTACGACGGTAAGCATACCCGTTTTACCGAAGCCCTGTGCATTTATGAACGAATTAAGTCCCAAACTCATCATAACAAACACGTTACCCAAGAGGTAAATCGTTATATATGAATTTGCATATTCAATCGTATTTTCACTTGCACCCAAAAGATACAAAAGCGGTCTTTTTACGATTAATCCGACAACCGTAAGACACAAACCGAATATTACAAGCAGTGTCACGCTGTTGCCGAGTATCGCCTCAGCCTCTTTTTCGTTGCCCTCACCGCGTTTTATCGAAAACAACGGTGCACCGCCCATACCGATAAGGTTTGCGAAAGCAATTACAATAGTTATAATCGGCAGACAAACTCCGACGCCTGTCAATGCAAGTGACGAATTTTCGCCCATTCTTCCTATATAAATTCGGTCTACTATACTGTAAAGTACATTGATAAGCTGTGCAAGCGTCATCGGAATAGAAAGTCTTAATATATTGGATATTATACTTCCCTTTGAAAAATCGTTTACTACTTGTTTAGCCATTCTTCCGCCGCCTCAATTTGTGTTTGTATTTCTTTTTCAAGTATTCCGTCCGAATTTTCTTCGACCTTACAAATCACTTTACTTTGAGTCGTAAACATCACTCGGACAAAAAACTTATCCTCGACTTTATCGTATATTCTTCCGGCACTGAGTGTACCGCCGGCAATACTCGCCGGACTGTTTGCGATATATCCGACCTTGCCGATAATCGGCAATTTTACGGTTATCGCCTCTGAATCATATTTGTTTGACGGCTCTTTTACGCAGATAAGCACGTTTCCTATTGCAAAAGGCTTTTTATGATAATAATTCGCAAAGCCCGTTACCGTTACATACAAATCCTCCATAAATCCGCCCCCAATCATCAACATATTATCCGAGCCTGTAAACAGGTTCAAAAATCATATTTGTTATTATATCATTTTATATTTGTTTTGTCTACTTTTTTTACTACTCCTTCACCGTCAAATAAAGGAATAAAGCTTTCTGAAACAGTACCGCCCTCCTGCACAAAAGCATTTTCGACACCGATTTCAACCGCAAAGTCAAGCACTTCGTCATATTCGCTTTCCGTAACTTTTCTGTTTATTTCGGGATATTTTAAAACACTTTCAAGCGGTGTGTACTGATTCATTATGCTCATATAAATATCATCGCCGTATGTGTTATACAGATATTTAATCACTCTTTTTGAATTGTCGGTATATGACGGCAAAACAAGATGTCTTACGATTATTCCGCGTTTCATCATACCGTTTTCGTCAAATTCACAACCTCCGGCTTGTCTTACCATTTCATCTATCGCTCTTTTTGCGTGTATCGGATAATCCTCTGCTTTTGAATACTTTTTTGCAAGTACGCTGTCGGCATATTTAAAATCCGGTAAATAAATATCTATATAACCGTCAAGCATTTTCAATGTATCAACACTTTCATAGCCGCCGCAGTTATACACAATCGGAATATCAAGTCCTTTTACCGCATCGAGTGCCTTTATAATATGCGGTACATAATGAGTTGGTGTTACAAGATTTATATTGTTTGCGCCTTTATCCTGAAGTTCAAGAAATATTTCCGCCAACCTGTCCGATGTTATTTCAAAGCCTTTATGCTCCGAAGATATTTCTCTGTTCTGACAATACACGCACCCAAGATTACACCCCGAAAAAAACACTGTTCCCGAACCGTTCTCACCGGAAATACACGGTTCTTCCCACATATGCAGTGCGGCACGTGCCACATAAAGCTTATCACTCTGACCGCATACACCGACTGTCCTGCTTCTGTCAACACCGCAGTTTCTCGGACAAAGTCTACATTCTCTGTAATAATTCATCGCAATATTTCCATAACCTTGTCAAATGCCGCCGCTGTCTTTTCCAAATCGTCTTGAGTATGTGCGTCAGACAAGAACAGTGACTCAAATTGTGACGGTGCAAGGTAAATACCCTGTTTAAGCATTTCGTTAAAGTATACTTTGAATTTTTCGGTGTCCGACTTTGACGCGGTTTCAAAATTTATTACATCACTGTTCGTAAAGAATACACTCATCATTGAGCCTACTCTGTTTACACGAACATTCACACCATATTTTTCAGCCGACTTTTTAAATTCACTCTCAAGATATGCACCCTTTTGTTCAATTTCTTCATATATATAGGGGTTTTCCTGCAAATATTTAATCTGTGCGTTACCCGCCGCCATTGCAAGCGGATTACCCGACAATGTACCTGCCTGATAAACAGGACCTGTCGGCGAAACAAATTCCATAATCTCACGTTTACCGCCGTATGCGCCGACAGGCATACCGCCGCCGATAATTTTTCCGAATGTGACAATATCCGCGTCCAAACCAAATCTGCCTATTGCACCCGACGCAGATAATCTAAATCCCGTCATAACCTCGTCCACAATAAACACGCTTCCGTACTTTTTCGTTATCTCGCGAATTTTCTGCAAATATCCGTCTTTAGGCGGTACAACACCCATATTTCCTGCTACAGGCTCAATTATAACTCCGGCAATTTCATTACCCATTTTTTCAAATGCGTCCTCTATTGCGTCAATATCATTGTACGGCAAAACAAGCGTATACTTTGCAAAATCTTCAGGCACACCTGCCGATGACGCACTTCCGAAAGTTGCCGCACCCGAACCGGCTTTTATAAGGAGCGAGTCGCTGTGTCCGTGATAACAGCCCTCAAACTTTATTATTATATTTCTGCCCGTGTAACCTCTTGCCAGACGTATCGCAGACATAGTTGCCTCCGTACCCGAATTAACCATTCTCACAACATCTACACAAGGAACAAGCGAACAAATTCTCTTTGCAAGCTCCGTTTCGGCAAGGCAAGGTGCACCGAAAGACATACCTTTATCGCAAGCCTCCTTAACCGCCTCCAAAACGATTTCCTTACAGTGTCCCAAAAACATAGGCCCCCATGAGCCGACATAATCTATATATTCGTTTCCGTCAATATCGTATATCTTACTTCCGTTTGCGCGTTCTATAAAAAGCGGATAAGTTCCGACATTCTTAAACGCTCTTACAGGCGAATTAACTCCGCCGGGTATATATTTTTTAGCCTCGTCAAAGGCTGTTTTGCTTTTTGATGTATCCACAATATATCATTCCTTTTCTAAACAGATAAAAAAATTATACACCCTACTTAATTTATTGTCAATTCCCTTGATTTTTCGATATAATAGTGTTAAAATAGACAAGATATATCTAAATATATCCGTTTTCGGTAAACAAGTGTTTTTATATTTGTTTTCAAAAGGAGAAGCAGGGTGAAATTCCCTCATAGTCACGCTACCGTACAGTCGGATCGCCTGCCGAAAATCGAGCGCATTTGTGCCTACGAACGATGGGTCAATGGCGGAATCATTCAGATTTTAAGCCATAGGATTTACCCAATCCCTACGGCTTTTTTTGGTATGTGAAAATCACAAGTTTTCTGCACTCCCAAAAAGTTTCATAACTGATTTAAGTGGTCACTTGTGTGCTAAAACATATTTCATAATAAGAAAAGGAGAAAAATTTATGTCTTTAGCAAACAGGAAAACAAAACTATTGGTGGCAATGCTTTCACTACTACTTGTCATTCCTATGACAAACGCATTCGCAATGCACATTATGGAGGGTTATCTTCCTCCGAACTACTGTATTATATGGGGAGTTGTATGTATACCGTTCCTTATCGCAGGCGGTATCAGTATGCAAAAGCAAGCAAAGAAGAATAACAAAACAAAAATACTTCTTGCACTTGCAGGAGCTTTCGTTTTCATTCTTTCATCGCTTAAAATCCCTTCAGTTACAGGAAGTTGTTCACATCCGACAGGTACAGGACTCGGTGCAATTCTTTTCGGACCGTCGATTATGTCTTTACTCGGTATAATCGTGCTTTTGTTCCAGGCACTTCTTCTTGCACACGGCGGACTTACAACACTTGGTGCAAACACATTTTCAATGGCGATTGCCGGACCGTTCGTTTCATTCGGTATATACAAGCTTTGCCAAAAGCTTAACGCACCGAAAGGTCTTGCAGTATTTCTTGCCGCAACAATAGGTGATATATTCACTTATGTGGTAACATCATGTCAGCTTGCACTTGCATTCCCTGACCAAAACTTCTTTGCATCACTTGTAAAGTTTATGGGAATCTTCGCGGTTACACAGGTTCCGATTGCCATTGCAGAGGGTATTCTGTCTGTTATGATATTCAATGTATTGGCTAAGAACTGTACAAACGAACTTAAGCAGCTTAATGTTATATAAGGGGGTATATATTAATGAAACTTTGGGTTAAAAATACAATATTGGCAGTTATACTTGTTCTTATAATTGCCGTACCGCTACTGTTTATGGGCGGTCACGAATTTGGCGGTTCTGACGACCAAGCATCAGACGCCATAAGTGAATTGGACGAAAGTTACGAGCCATGGTTTGAGCCGTTCTGGGAGCCGCCGTCAGGTGAAATCGAGTCACTTTTCTTCTGTCTTCAGGCAGGAGTGGGCGCCGGTATTGTCGGCTTTGTACTTGGCAGAGTAACAGCTAAAAAGAAAAATGATAATTGATAAATTAGCATATAATTCAAAACTCAGAAATATTGCACCTATTTCAAAACTTCTGTTTTCAATGTCGGTGCTTGTTATCTGCATATGGGCAAACAGCTTTTTGGTAAGCGTATTTACTGCGCTTACTATGCTGTTTCTTATTATTTTTATAGGAAAAACATCGTATAAAAACGTATTTCATCTTATGACTGTCCCGATAGTTTTTATTATTATGGGTGCGGCCGCAATAGCAATTTCAATCGGTCAAAATTCAAGCGATATGCTTTTTTCACTGCATTTCGGCAATACTTATTTCGGCGTGAGCCATACCAGTCTTTTATCGGCTGTTCGTGTTATGATTAAGTGTTTCGGTGCGGTAAGCTGTATGTATTTTCTTTCACTTACCACGCCTATGATCGATTTATTCACTTTGCTCAGAAAAAGCATTATACCGAATTTTATAATCGAAATTGCGGAACTGATTTACAGATACATTTTTGTGCTGTTTGACGTATCGCACAGAATACATACCGCTCAAGACGCACGTTTGGGGTACTGCAATCTTCGTGTAAGCTACCACTCAACGGCACAGCTTGCGTCAAACCTTTTTATACGTTCCTTTAATCAAGCCGAAAAAACGTATACCGCTATGGAGTCACGCGGTTATGACGGCGAAATCAACGTTATTATGCCGAAGATTAATCATTCGGTCAAATTTAACGTATTTGCGGTCATATTCGTCGCAATTACAACAGCGATTGCGATATTTTCAAGAAAGGCGGGAATTTGATGAATATTATCGAAACAGAAAACCTTTCATATAAATATGATGAAAGCCATTTTGCTCTTTCGGATTTGAGCATTGGCTTTGAAAAAGGGAAAATTACAACAATTCTCGGTGCAAACGGAGCAGGCAAATCAACATTGTTTCTGAATATGAATGGAATTTTAAAGCCGCATTCGGGGACAGTAAAATTTATGGGTAAACCGATAGGTTATTCAAAAAAGGAAATCAGAGAATTAAGAAAAAGTGTCGGAATAGTTTTTCAAGACCCCGACGATCAGCTTTTTTCCGCGTCTGTTTTTCAGGATGTGTCTTTCGGTGCAATGAATTTGAAATTGCCGCAGGACGAAGTTGTTCATCTTACCGAAAATGCACTTAAACGCACAGGTATTTTCGATTTAAAAGACAAGCCCACCCATGCATTAAGTTTCGGTCAGAAAAAACGTGCCGCAATAGCCGGCATACTTGTTATGTCGCCGGAGGTAATCATTCTTGACGAGCCGACGGCAGGTCTTGACCCAATGGGCGTAAGTGAGCTTATGCACCTTCTTCGCGACATATGCGAAAATGAAGGTACAACAATTATAATGTCAACGCACGATATTGACGTTGTGCCGATTTATTCAGACTATGTTTACGTTATAAATCACGGTAAGTTACTTACAGACGGTACTCCCGAAGAAGTATTCTCAAATCCGACGCTTTTGCGTGAACATAATTTAAGATTGCCGAGAATTGCACATCTACTTGAAATTTTGAATAAATGTGATAAACTTAATGTAGACTTCTCAAAAGCCACTATCGGCAAAGCAAGAGAAGAAATTTTAAATCTTATAAGGGGTAAATAACTATGGCAAAATTCTATTCCGTCGGAGTCGGTGCAGGTGACGGTTCATATATAACTCTCGGTGCGCTTCGTGCATTGGAACAGGCTGATATAATCGCAGTTCCCGTTAAAAAATACGGAGAAAAATCAACTGCACTTGAAATAATCCGCAAGGAATTTGATACGGATAAAAAAGAAATTTCAGAACTTGAATTTCGTATGAGCGGGGACACTAAAATCAGAGAGGAGTCCCGCAGAAATTCAGCCGAAAAAATTATATCGGCGTTAAAAGACGGAAAAGATGTTGCAATGGTTACTCTCGGTGACGTTTCGGTTTACAGTACCTGCACATACGTTCACAACGCAGTGAAAAATGCAGGCTTTGAACTTGAAATTATACCCGGTATAACTTCATTTTGTGCCGCTGCGGACAAGGCACAGATAAGTCTTTGCGAGGGAAACGAATCGGTTGCGATTATTCCCTCGCTTAAATCAAATTTACTTGAAAAATATATTGCCGATTTTGATACGGTTGTGATTATGAAATCGGGCAACGATACAGATGTAATATACGACATTTTAAAAAAGTACGGACTTGAAAACAACGCGATTGTTTCAAGCTGTATCGGTATGGAAAACGAAATTATCGAAAAAATACAAAAAGGCAAATCATACGGTTATTTTACAACCGTTATTGTAAGGAAATAATCAGAAAGGTTATGGGATAATGGAACTGCTTGCAGTGAGTATCAGCCACGAAAATACTCCAATATCAATTCGTGAGAAGGTATCTTTTACAAAGAAAAAACAGGCTGAAATTTTAAAGTATATAAAACAGAATATCGCTGAAGAATGTGTGCTTTTGTCCACTTGCAACCGTTGTGAATTTTATCTTGCGGGGTATAATATAAAAGATAAATTCATTGACTATTTAGTGTCCCTAACCGATGAATTTGTTAAAAAGTACATAAGCATATATGAGGGTGACGATTGTTCTCGTCATCTTGCACTTACCGCGTCGGGGCTTAAATCAATGATTCTCGGTGAGGATCAGATTTTAGGTCAGGTTAAAGACGCGCACGAATTTTCAAAAGAACATTTGTGTTGCGGAAAATATCTCAACACACTTTTCCGTATTTCCGTAACAGGTGCAAAAAAAGTTAAAACGGAAACGCTTTTATCGAAAACTCCTGTTTCCGCGGCAACTATTGCAATAAAACAGTGTCAAAATATTTTGGGGACACTAAATAACAAAAACATATTAATTATCGGTGCAAGCGGAAAAACAGGCTCTATCGTTCTTAAAGATTTACTGTCCCTTGACAGTGTAAATATTTATGCCACTTCGCGTACGCATGACGGCATTATAAACCACATTGACGGTGCGATTACCGTTGATTACGACAAGCGTTATGATAATCTTGATATATATGACGCCGTAATCAGTGCCACGTCCAGTCCGCATATCGTACTTGAAAAAAGCAGAGCAAAAAACGCAATAAAGACTTGTAAAAAGCGAGTTTTTATCGACCTTGCAGTACCTCGTGACATTGAGGTATTCGAGGATGAATACACAGTTTACAAAAATATTGACGATTTAACCGAAATCGCGGACAACAACAACAGAATTAAACAACAGGAAATTATAAAAGCCGAAAAAATTCTTCAAAAATATATTGATGAATTTCGTATATGGAAACTTTTTTCCGAAAGCGAAACATTATTCAAATCGGCAGAGAATAAAATTGAAAACGAGAGCGAAAAGAACACTTTTCGCCATAAAATATATAATCTGAAATCAGACAACAATTATGCAAAATTCAGTGAATTTATTATTTTGCTTAGGGAGAAATTAACGTGAGTATAATAAAAATCGGCTCAAGAAAAAGCCAGCTTGCAATCAAGCAAACAGAGGCTGTAATCAAAAAATTGAAAGAGCATTTTCCAAACGACACTTTTGAAATTGTCGGCATTTCAACAAAGGGTGACCGTCAGCTTGATAAGTCGCTCCAAAGTTTCGGCGGAAAGGGTGTTTTCATAAAAGAAATCGAAACCGCACTTTTAAGCGGTGAAATAGATATGGCGGTGCATAGTGCAAAGGATATGCCGACAGAAATTTGTGACGGTCTTACGATAAGTGCCGCACTTCTTCGCGACGACAGAAGTGATGTGCTTGTTCATTTCAGGGACACTAAATCACCCGACATAAAAATAATCGGCACAGGCAGTGCAAGACGTCAGGCACAGGCTGAGAAACTGTTCCCGAACGCTGTTTTTAAGCCAATCAGAGGTAATATCGGCACTCGTCTTGAGAAAGTCAAAAACGGTGAATACGATGCGGTTATTATGGCTCGTGCCGCAATAAACCGTCTTGCCGTTTCCGACGTTAAAATCGAAAATCTCGGCGATAATTTCATATGTGCCGCAGGTCAAGGTATTCTTGCCATTGAAACTGTCGTCGGCAAAGCCGATAAATACACACAAGCGATAAATGATGAAATCGCAATGACCGAATTAAGATGCGAACGTGCATTTTTGCAGTACACAGGCGGCGGCTGTCACGCACCATGCGGTGCGTCGGCTGAATTTAACGGTAAAGAAATTAAAATGTGTACGTTTTTCAAAGAAAACGACAAAGAAATTTATCTTGAAATGTTCGGAAACGATCCGATATTACTCGGCAAAAAAATGGCTGAAATAACGCTTGATAAAATTAAGGAGTAAATCAAAATGGTATATCTTGTAGGTGCAGGACCCGGTGACAGCGGATTAATTACGCAGAAAGGTCTTGAATGTATAATAAAAGCGGACGTCATAATTTACGACCACCTTGCAAATCCAACTTTATTGAGCTATGCAAAAAACGACTGTAAATTGATTTATGCCGGAAAAATCGCAGGCAATCATCACATGGTACAGGAGGAAATCAACAAAACCCTTGTTGAACACAGCCATTTCGGAAATGTTGTACGTCTGAAAGGCGGCGATCCGTTTATTTTCGGTCGCGGAGGTGAAGAAATTATCGCGCTGATCGAAAATAATATTGACTACGAAATTGTACCCGGTATTTCTTCTTGTTACAGTGCCGCCGAATATTGCGGTATTCCAGTCACTCACCGCGGAGTTGCAACTTCGTTTCACGTTATAACAGGTCACGAAAAAGTCGGAAATGAAACGGTTAATTACAGCGCACTTGCAAAACTCAGCGGAACGCTTGTTTTTCTTATGGGGCTTTCGTCTGCCGAAAATATAAGCAATAAGCTTATTGAAAACGGTAAATCGGAAAATACCCCTGTTGCCGTAATTTCAAGCGGTACAACGCCACGTCAAAAATGTGTTGTGGGTACACTAAATAATTTATCCGCATTAGCAAAACAAATGACTTCTCCGGCAATAATTCTTGTCGGTGATGTGGTGAATTTAAAGCATGATTGGTTTAAACAAAAAATTACAAAAATACTCACAACCGCAACACCGTTAATGAACAAAAGCATAAAAAAAGCAGCAACCGATTTTGACATAACGGAGCTTCCTTTAATCAAAACAGTTCCGATTAATTTCGACTTGTTTTCAAAAGCGGATATAACACACTTTTCATATATAGTATTTACAAGCGCAAACGGTGTTGAAATATTTTTTGAATATTTACAAAAATCAAAAACCGATATACGCACTTTAGGGGACACTAAATTTGCTGTTGTCGGCAAAAAAACAGCCGACGCACTTGCAAGTTACGGAATATATGCCGACATGGTTCCTCAAATTCATTCGGGACGTGAGCTTGCTCGCCTAATGTGCGAAAAGTGCAGTAAAAATGACAATATTCTTTTAATTCGAGCCGAAAACGGTGCAAGCACCATACCGAATATTTTAAGTGAAAACAATATTAATTTCACCGATATGCACCTTTACAGAACAGAAACCGACAACTCAAAACAGGAACTTTTGAATTTATGTCTAAACGATACTGACTATGTCATATTATCAAGCGGTTCTGCCGCAAAGGCATTTTCCGAAATGGCAGACACGTCAAATATAAAGCTGATTTCAATAGGAAACGAAACAACAAAATCCGCCGAAAAATGCGGGCTTAAAATTTATAAAACAGCCGACAATGCAACCGCAGAAAGCATTATCGACTGTATCAGGAGGGACACTAAATGATCAGACGACCAAGACGACTTCGTGTGACAAAACAAATTCGCGACCTTGTACACGAAACTTCGATTGACAAAACAGACTTAATATATCCGATGTTCATAATTGACGGCGAAACAGAAGATATTCCGTCAATGCCGAACATCAAGCGATACTCGCTTACCGATCTGCCGTCCGCACTTGACGAAGTGGTTTCGGCAGGTGTCGGTGCGGTGCTTTACTTCGGTATTCCGAAAACAAAAGATGAATTCGGCAGTGAGGCATACAATGAATTTGGCATTGTTCAACGTGCAATCCGCCTTACAAAAGAACTGTATCCCGATTTAATCGTAATTGCCGATATTTGTCTTTGCGAGTACACTTCGCACGGTCACTGCGGTGTTATCGAACACGACTGTATCGTCAACGACAAAACTTTACCGCTTTTAGCAAAAGCGTCGGTGGCTTGTGCAAAAGCAGGTGCGGATATTGTTGCACCGTCTGATATGATGGACGGACGAGTAGGCGCAATACGTCAGGCACTTGACGAAAACCGCTTTGAGGACGTACTTATAATGGCATACAGCGTCAAATATTCATCATCATTTTACGGACCGTTCCGCGACGCAGCTGACAGTGCTCCGTCGTTTGGGGACAGAAAAAGTTATCAAATGGATTTCAGAAATAAAAAAGAGGCAATTATCGAAACACAGCTTGACATTGACGAAGGTGCGGACATAATCATGGTGAAACCGGGTATGCCGTATCTTGACATCGCAAAAACGGTCAGCGATACTTTTAGTGTCCCTCTTGCAATATATCATGTAAGCGGTGAATACTCAATGATTAAAGCCGCCGCACAAAACGGTTGGATTGACGAAAAGTCAATCGTCCTTGAAAGCCTTACCGCAATGAAACGTGCCGGTGCAAAAATGCTTATAACCTACTACGCGGTCGAGGCTGCAAAGTGGTTGGAGGAAAACTGATGTTTCCGATAATGCTGAATATACGCGGAAGAAAATGTACCGTTGCAGGCGGTGGAAATGTTGCGGAAAGAAAGGTTAAAACGCTTTTAAAATACGGTGCAGACGTAACTGCAGTAAGTCCTGTTTTTAAAGACGGATTTCCCAACGTCAAACGACTTGAAAAAGAATATTCCTCAAGTGACATAGAAAATTCTTTTCTTGTCATAGCCGCAACAGACAACAAAGAAGTAAATCAAACGATTTACAATGACGCAAAAAAGCGCAACATTTTAGTGTCCCTATCTGATGACACAGAGCATTCCGATTTTATATTACCGTCATCAAAAAAATACAATGACATAACGATTTCTGTTTCGACAAACGGCAAATCACCGGCACTTGCGAAAAAAATCAGCCAAATTAAATCAAACGATTTAGAATTTTATGCCGGCATTTTACCTATAATAGAGAAATACAGAAGTATTTTAATAAGTGAAAGCAAGGACACTAAAAAAGAAATATTAAATTTTATGGTTTCCGATGAAATGCTTGAAATTGCAAAAGAAAGTTTAGAATTATATGAACAGAAAATAAAGGAGAAAATATGAAAACTGCAATACTTGTCATAAGCTTTGGCACAAGCCACCGCGATACGCTTGAAAAAACAATCGGTGCTGTCGAAAAAAAGCTTAAATATGAATTTAAAACAGATGTTTTCCGTGCATTTACAAGCGGTATGATTGTTAAAAAGCTCCGTGAACGTGACGGAATAGAAATTGATACTGTAGATGAAGCACTCGAAAAATTATATAAAAGCGGTTACACAGATATTTTTTGTGTCCCTACTCACATTATGTGCGGTATTGAATACGACAAAGCTTGCAGAATGATTGAGAAATTTAACGACAAAATGAAAATCAGAATTTCTCGTCCGCTTGTTACCGAAACGAGTGACTATTACAGCATTGTTGATATTTTCAAACACAGACTTACCGACAAAAACAGACTTTACGTTTTTATGGGACACGGCAGCGACCATTTTGCGAATGCCGCCTACTCCGCTCTTGATTATCACTTTAAAAATGCCGATATGAACAACGTATTTGTCGGTACTGTTGAGGGTTTTCCCGACCTTGAAACAGTTATGTCACACGCAACGAAAACCGATATAAAAAATGTAACACTACTTCCGTTTATGCTTGTATGCGGCGACCACGCGAAAAATGATATGGCTGTCGAATGGAAAGAAGAATTTGAAAATAACGGTTTCAATGTCGAGTGTGACCTTACGGGACTTGGCGAAATTAAAGAAATACAAGATATGTACGCCGAGCATTTAAGAAATGTTTGGGGACAGTAAAAATGACTTAATCTTTAAAAAATCATATAAAAAAAGTGCCTTTCGGCACTTTTTTATTTTGTTATTTTCAAAGTTTCTGCTTTTCCGTATTTTCTAAACAGTGTTTTACCCTCTTGTTGAGTTGTTTCCCAGCCTTTTGACGTTGTACGCGCATTACCGGCAACTTCAACCGTCATCATACCGCCGTCATAGAATTTAATCGTTGCACCCTTATCATTCTTTGAAATTTTTGCAGGTACATTCACCGAAGTGATATTTATATCTTTATTTTCGCCGTTCTTTGAAATCTTTACGCCCTTATCAAGCGACGCATAAATACAGTTATCTTTCTTATATGCAACACTTGCGTCTATATTAAATTCATCAACCGTAACACCGTCGGCAAAAATCACTTTTACACCGGTAGAATTTTGATAATTCTTATCGTACAGCGGAATATCCTCACTTTTTGCCGCCGCCGACAAATACAAAGTATCATTATCCCACTTTGCACTGACCCTGCTGTTATATGCCGCCGCAGTCATCTTTGCAAGCTGATTTTCCTGTACGAAATTATAGCCGTAATCATCTACAAGCGTATCAACCTTTTTAATCTTCTCCTCTTCGCTGTCCTGCTCACGGTAAACGTAATCGCAGTGATTATAGAAAAGGATAGGCACTTCATACTTCGCAGAAATCGCCGAAAATTCGCTGTTTCCGTTCGGTGTGTTTGACGGTTGAAGCATAAGCTGACCGTTATCAAGATAGAAAGGAACAATGATTGAATTTTCCGCACTCACTTCCGGTACGGCGATACTGTTCGGAGTCTGTGAACCGCTGTTCCAATAAAGACCCGCGTCAAACTGACTCTTGTACGTTCCGTCATAACCGCTCATATTATCAAAATGCGTGTCATAACCGATTTTACTTGTTCTCCATGTATGCTGATTTACACCACTGCCTATCCATGGAAGTCCGTACGACTCAAATGCATTTTTCTGATATTCAAGCTCCCTTTGGTCATGTGCACTGTCGGCATATTCATTTGAAAGTGCGTGTACACCGACATAGATTCCTTTGTCTTTAAAACCGTCAAGCTGTTTTTGCAATTTTTCACGATACGGAAAATAATCGCTGTCTATAGGCACAGCCATACCGTATTCAAGTGAGCCGACAACCAAATCTTTATTGCCGTCACCGTCAATATCATAAAATCGCGGTACACTGTTCGCACCGAATTTCAGATTATTATTACCCTTATAATTGCTTTCATTGCCTTCAATATAACCGTTAAAAACATTATTTTCAAACTTCGCGATATATCCCTCAAACGTACCTGCGTAAAGCTCATTCACGCCGTCACCGTCTGCGTCGGCTATACAAGGCGAACACCAACTTTGACCTGTATCAACGGTTTCGTAAGCATTAAACAAAACACTGTACTCACCCATATCGCCGTAATATATTCTCATTTCGCCGTTTCGTGAGCCGACCGCCATATCAAACACGCCGTCACCGTTCAAATCACCGATTGACGGCATTGCGTCGGTAAGTCCTGTTTCAAGAATGATGCCTTGATCGTCAAGCACCATACCGTCAGATCTTTTAAAGCAATGGATACTTCCGTTTTCATCACCTGTAATTATTTCATCAACACCGTCATTATCAATATCGGCAGTTGTAGGTGATGAATATGCACCGACCGAAATTTGATTTCCATCCATATCGGTAAACATAGTCGCAACGTCAAGTTCGTAATTTGATTTCATTCCCGTACCCTCGAAATAGTACAGTTTTCCGTCTGCACTTCCGCAAATCAAGTCCATCTTGCCGTCACCGTTAAAGTCCGTCGGACACGGATAAGCACGTTTTATATAATCGTGGCTGTCCTCAAAATAGCTGATTGTGTTATCGTCATAATCAAGTGACAGCCATTCCTTTGCGGTTACAAAGTGCGTTCCCGATGAATACGCATTTTCATACGGATCCATTGCAAATTGACCGTTATTATTCAGTGCATACGTCACACTTTCGGCACGTCTGAACCAAATATACGGATTTCTTGCAAGCGTGAATGACGGTACTTGACCGTATCTTTCACACATTTCCTCAAAAATTTCCGCCGAGCCGTTATCTATACCCGTAATATCCTCATAGTGAAGCTCCCACGAGGCAACAGGCTTTGCAAAGCTGCCCAAAACGTGTTCAACGGCATATCCGTAATTTTTAAGCGAAACAAATTCCGCAAAATAATCTCTGAGCAATTTATTTGCACCGACCGTTGTTGCTGAAAGGTATTCGCCGGTATCATCGGGAGAAAGATTGTTTACGGAAAATGAATTTGGTAAAAGCGGATTGGTGAAGAACACATAACCGTTTCCGTACTGATTTACCGTATAAATTCCCACATTATCCTTTGACGCAATACATTCCGCTGTTGACGGAACAACGCCGACTCCGTAATTTTGATTTACAAGCACATCATTATAATCGGCATAATTTCTGTACAACATCGAAAAATCAGACAAAAGCGACTGAATTTTCTTTATTCCTTTATCGCTGTTCTCGGGATAAATCATATCAACCGGACAAGAATCAATCATTACAAAGTCCTCCGCACCGATAAAGTCCTTATCAAATACGTTATACACATCATTGTCAAGGAAAACACTTCCGCCGTTTGATACATATTCCTCAACTGCACTTGCATTAAAACCGCCTGTTTCCACAACGCTTTTATCAATGTACAAAACATCATAATCCGACAAATCACCGATATTTGACGCGTCGATTTTATCGGCGGTCAATGTTGCAACGGTTGATTCATTTAAACTGTTTAAAGTGTTTTTTGCCGTAACACTGTCCGAGGACGAAATTACCGCTGTAGACAATGTATCGGGATTTTTTACCTGTTCATTTCCGCACGCCGTAAGACAAAGCACTGCAAGAAATATTGGTATAAGTTTTTTCATAAACTTTCTCCTTTTAAAATGCCTCATATATAAATGTACCGTGACCGGTAAAGAATATACATATTAAAATGAACATTGCAAGGTATATTAAAAATGTTCCTATTGTTTTTAATTTTTGTTTCATATAAAGATCCTTCCAAAAATTGTTCACAGCCAACTTGCGGTGCTGTACATATGTACTGCCCCCGGTTGCATGGGCGAGCAGCAGACTATCAGTCTGCGACCAGCCCAAGCAAAAAGTAGTGCTGTGGGCGATTTTTCTACAACCATTCATCTATCATTTGAGTGAAGATAGCTGAACCCACGTCATAATTCAAATGTCCCGTATCGTAAAAACATTCGGGTGACAAAGCAGTTTCCATATCAAGCACTTCCACGTTATACTTATCAAATACTTCGTTTGCCATAGCCTTGACTTCACCCAATAATTCAGGCTGTTCAAGTTTCGTATTCCACGGCATCCAAACCGCCCTAACCCTTATATTATTATCATTACAGTAATTTATAATCTTCTCAAGTGCAGCCACATTCTTTGAAAACTTCTCCGTCGGAAGATTGAAAAATTCGTCTTGATAATTTTCCATAGTCTTTTCAAGCATTTTATCCGACATTGCGCCATGATAAATATGCTTTTCCTGCGGAAGATATTTATACGGCAAAGGACTTTCGCCGTTTAACAGCTTATCAAAGCCGTCTGTTATCATAGGATAAAATCTGTCACGCTCAAAATACACATACGGCTCATACAACTTTTTATGCCATATATATGTCGGATTGGTTTCAAACTCATCATACAACGTTAAATAATTCAGTCCGATAACAAGTTCAGAGCCGATATTTATATGCTTCTTCTCAATCATTTCCCACAAGTCGGTAACAACACCGTAGTCAAGACCGAGATTGACATATCCTTTACTGCTCTTGTCCTCCATATATGCCGAAATAACAACGCTGTTTCCGAAAAACACCTTATCCCAAACTTTTTCGGGGTGTTTATACTGCGTTATTTCAAAATCGTTTTTCACAAAATAATCACTGTTCACTATGAAATTGTTATAAGTCAGTGCCAAATCACCGACCGCTATTGCAAGTACAATCGCAATTATTGTTACAATCTTTTTCATATTCTTATAAATCCTTTAAGTATCTCAAAAAACTGTGCAGGTGTTACGGTAAACATCAATGTATTAAATGCAAAAAGCATATTTACTATAATACATCTTGCAATATAGACAGGCTTTTTCATCTTACGTTTTTCCGCCTTTGTAAGTCCCAAAAGGTTTTCAAGACCAAGACACAAGCCGTTATAAATACCGCCGATAACGTACACCCAAGTAAAACCGTGCCACATTTCCATAACGTACATTACAAGAAAGCCCATTCCGGCTGAAGCAAGTTTTCCGAGTTTTTTACCGTTTAATACAACAAAAATATGTTCTCTGACCCAATCGGAAAGAGTTATGTGCCAGTTACGCCAGAACTGCGTAAATGATGCCGCCGCCCAAGGCTTTCTGAAGTTTTCGGGCACTGTATATCCCATAACCGAGCCTACGGCTATCGCCATATCGCTGTAACCCGATAAGTCGAAGAACAGGAACAGATAGCTGAAAACCACTATCGCAAGGCTTACATACCAATGTTTTTCGCTTGCGACAAGGAAGTTAAAGAATGTACTTACAAAGTAAAGTACAACCATTTTCTTAAACATACCCTTTATAAATCGCTTTACGCAAGTTATAAATCTGTCTGTCGTTAGCGGTACGGGTTTATTATATACCTTTTGAAAATCTCTGTATCTGAAAATCGGACCTGCCGTAAACGTCGGGAAAAACAACATATAATTCACATACGTCAAAAACGGAATATCCATATCCGTATAGTACACGAAGTACATAACGTCAACCGCTTTTAGCATATGATACGCTATTCCCACAAATGTAATTATTACAGGAAGTTGCGGAAAAAACTCCGTCATTCGTCCGTAGAAAAACGGCACTGTACACAAAATACTGAACAGTACGAAGAAAAACCGCCGTGTTTTTTTCAGCGGTTTCAGTATTCGTGCGAAAATAAATGTTATAAGTGTATAGCATACAATCGCTATGGCAAGCTGCCACGAAACATATGCTATAACTGCTATACTTGCAAATACAAGAACTTTAGGTCCGAAATCTTTTTTGAAAATCAGCCTTGAAAGTCCTGAAATCAGTATCATTGCACCACAGGCTATAAAAAGTCTTAAAAGTACATCTGTCTGAAGATACCACATTTATCCGTTACCTTTCTGATTATGATAATTTATTTTCGACAACCTCAGCTATTTCTTCGATTGTATTCATCGGATAAAGTGTTATATCCTTTTGTGTGATTTCGATGTTGTATGTCTGTTCGATAAAGTGGATTATTTCAACCGCGCCGAATGAATCGACAAAACCTTCGTTGAACAAATGTACATCATCTGTAAAATCAGGATCATCATCAATTTCAAATTTCTCCTGTATGAATGCTCTTAGTTTTTCTTTGATTTCTTCCATTTTAATTATCTCCTTTTTTGATTTTAATTTCCTTGTTTCGGCTGAAAGAAAATTGTTCACAGTGCTGTGGGCAATTTTACTCAGCCGTAATATAAGTTTTTCTTAAACCGACTCTGTCTATCTTTCCGCTCGGTGTGTGAGGGAACTTTTCCATAGTTACGATTTTGCCCGGTACCATATATGCCGGAACATATTTTTTAAGCTCCACCTTAAACTTTCTTGCGACAATTTCTGCTGTTGTTTCGATAAACAATACAATCTCCTGTTGATCCGCATCAAACAATGCACATGCACTTGCGACATTCTCAATAGCTGCCGCCGCACTTTCAAGGTCACCGAGTTCAATTCTGTTACCTCTCAATTTAATTTGGCTGTCCTTTCTGCCTATGAAAATTATATTGCCTTCTTCATTTTCATAAACAAGGTCGCCTGTACGGTAAATTCTGTCGTAATATTTTGTATTAAGCGGATTTTGAACAAATGCTTTTGCCGTAATCTCCGGTGAATTCCAATATCCGAGTGCAATACCCGTACCGCTTATGCAAAGTTCACCTTGTTCACCGACAGCACATTGCTTATCATCATCGTTCAAAATCAATGCACGCATATTTCTGCAAACCTTACCTATCGGTAAAGTTTCGTGATTTTCATATTCTCTGTCAACAATATAATACGTTGCAATATCCGTTGCTTCTGTCGGACCATACATATTTACATACATACAGTCGGGCAAATATTTTCTCCATATATTAAGCTGAGTATTCGGCATTACTTCGCCTGCAAACAATATCAGTTTTAATGCACTCAAATCGGCATTTTCAAGCACACCGCCGTTTGCAACGCTTATCATAACGGTTGGTACCCAGAAGATAACGGAAATTTTGTTTTCCGTCATATAATCCATAAGTTTTTCGGGATACATAAAAAGTATCTCTGGAATTATCATAGTTTTTGCACCCGTATAAAAAGCGGTATACATATCAAAAACAGAATTGTCAAAATGGAACGCCGACTGCATACCGATTACGCTGTTTTCGTCAATCGGGAATGTTTCGACAATCCATTCAATATAATCTATAACACCTCTGTTTGAAATTGTAACGCCTTTCGGCACACCTGTTGAGCCTGATGTGTACATAATATACGCAGGGTCAAGATCGCACACACCGCCCAGCGACTTATCAACCGCCGCATCATCGGCTTGTCCGTCTGCAAGCTCATCAAATATAAGTATCTCTGTGTCAAGATTAAGACTTTCAAGTTTTGCCTTGCCGTCCGTATCTGTTATTATCGCGGTCGGATGAAGATTTTCAACGGTCTTTTCCATTCTCGCCATCGGTATTGCGTAATCAATCGGCACATACGGTGACGCACTGTAAAGCGAACCCATAAAGCTGATTATTGATTTTATGCTTTTCGGCAAATATACGATTACAGGACATTTTCTGCCTGTTTCAACTCTTTTAATAAGTTCACTTCCTATTATACGGCTTTTTTCTCTCAATTCCTCAAAAGAAATACTTCCGTCCTTATCTTCAAATACTGTCTTATTTTTAAACTTTTCCGCCGCCTGCTCCAAAAGGCATACGGCACTTTGCATCATTGTTTCCATAGCTTTTCCTTTATCCCAAAGATTTCTTTAGTGTAACTCTGTCAATCTTGTCATTTGCGGTATGCGGGAATTTTTCCATAACAACAAGGTCGCCCGGCAACATATAATTAGGTATATACTTTTTAAGTTCAAGATTAAGTTTTCTAAGCCTAAATGCCTCGCAACTTTCTATAAACAACACAATCTTCTGATTTTTCTCGTCAAACACCGCACAAGCACCTTTAACTCCGCCAACACACATTGCGGCATTTTCGATTTCGCCAAGCTCAATTCTGTTACCTTTTACCTTAACCTGATTATCCATTCTTCCCAAGTAGATAATGAGGCCTTCATCATTAACATATGCCAAATCGCCTGTACGATAAATTCTTTCCTCGTAATACGGATTAACGGGATTTTGAATAAATGCCTTTTGCGTAATTTCGGGATTATTCCAATATCCAAGCGATACGCCTGTACCTATAACGCATATTTCGCCTTGTTCGTTCGTCTTTGCAATTTCATTCTTCTCGTTAAGAATTATAATACGCATATTCTCGCAAGCCTTACCAATCGGAAGTGAATCACTGTCCTTGAAAGGTCTGTCAACAATATAATAAGTACATACGTCCGAAATTTCCGTCGGACCGTAAAGGTTTGCGTATGTGCATTGCGGCTGGGCTTTGCGCCATATATTAAGTTGAGTATTCGGCATTACTTCACCGCAGAACACCACATTTTTAAGTTTCGGCAATTCAATCTCCGAAAGCACTCCCGAATTTGCCACATTAATCATAACGGTCGGTACCCAGAATATTGTCGTAATATCATTATCACGCACAAATTCCGGCAACTTTACAGGGAACATAAACAATGTCTCAGGAATTATCACCATCTTTGCACCTGTCAAAAGACAGCTGTATATATCAAATATCGAATTATCAAAATAGAACGGTGCTTGATTTCCAAGTATAGAATTTTCATTGATATTAAATGTCTTTGCAACCCAAATTGCATAATCTATAACGCCTCTGTGCGGCACTGTAACGCCTTTCGGTGCACCTGTCGAACCAGATGTGAACATTATATAAATAGGGTCTGTATCAATTACCGAATTAAGAGTTTTTTCGATAAGTTCCCCGTCCGTTTCGGTCTCAACGATTTCCTCATATATATGAATACTCATTGACTCGGGTATGTTCATAGTCTTTAAAGTTTCCATACCCTGTGCGTCTGTGATTATATGACCTCTGCCTTGAAGTGAGTCAACAATTTTCTGTATTCTGTTCGCAGGCATATCGTACGCGGTAGGCACATACGGATTTGCACTGTACATCGCACCCATAAAACAAACCAAACACGATATGCTTTTCTTCAAATACACCATAACAGGTGCAGGCATATATCCTTGCGGAGTTGTCTTTGCAAGTGCCGTTCCGACAGCCTTTCCCTTTCTCTGCAATTCACTGAAACTAATTTCGCTCCATTCATCTGATATTGCAATTTTATCGTTAAACTTTTCAGCGGCTCTGTCAAGTAATTTTACCGCAGAATTCAAATGCGTCATAATTTCCTCCATACTGAAAACACCGTATTTTGTATATAGTAATCTATTCTAATTATAGCATTTTACTTATAATGTGTCAAGTTTGACCGATTTTACAAAAGGCATTGGCAAAACCGAATAAGGAATATATAATAATACCGTAATACCGTTGTCGGTGCGTATAACGGCACGTCGTCGATTTCAGCCGTAAACATAGGCAGTCAGCTTATGCAGAATTATTACAAGCTTTGTAGTCGGCTGTTCAATGGGTTGTACCGTGTTGACAGGCAGACAAACGGAAGTAAATCGGCAACAAAAACGCTCGGCTCTTTTTCGTCAATTATTATATTTTGCAATACAAAATCAAAAAAACTTAAATTAAATTCAAAAATCTGTTGTGTTCAAAGATTGGATTGAACAAAAATTCCTCGTCAAAGAAATCGATATTATCCTGACAATGTTCAACCTCCTTCGAATACAACACACAATTTTTTATTCTGTCTTTAAGCGAAAATTCTTTTCCGTTTCTAAGCCAACGTGCAATATCAAGCTGACGTATAATCACATACGACACCGCCGCAAAACGTACCTTTGTAAGCACGTCACAGTCAAACACCGCTTTCAGCAAATATCTGTATATGAAGTACACAAGCAAATTTTCATATTCGTATTCGCGTCCGCTTATGTATAAATCAAACTCACCGCTCAAATTATCGTAATTGTCAAAAATTCCGAGCGTGTTTTCAATTACACCCGTCCAACTGTCCTCCATAATTTCAAGGCTAAGACATAGCTTGACGCACTCTTTTATGTCGTTTATACACTTTTCACTTTGTGAAAAATCGCAGTTATCCACACTTTGAGGTACTTTGTCAACGTTGTTATTATTGATTTTATCCTGCACGTCATATGCATAATTCAAAATCGTTTTAACTCTGTCCGAAATGTTCATTTTTCGATTTTTAAGCACGTCAAAAATATTTTCACGCACATTTAAAAGTATCCTTAAAAAATCTTCGTCACATTCTTCTTCATAATCAAATTTTTCAGTTTCAAAACCAGTCGGCTTGTCACTTTTAAAGATAAATTCCGCCGCACTTTCGCACGACATTCCAAGACCTTTTTCCGTTAAACTGCCGTATGTTTCGGTAAATCGCGGATATTCCGTACAAACGGTGCAGAGCTTGTCCTCGCCGATGTTTATAAAAATATCGCATAAATTTTTGTCGTTCAAAAATGGACAACGGTTATTTTTAAGCGTAAAACTGTTTTCGTCATTCATATAACGGCGTAGCCTATCGCCAAACTCACCGCCGACCGAGTTATAAACTTCAAGACTTTCATCATCAATATCAACCTCCCAGCCGATACAGCAGTTATCTTCACACGCACCGCCGATACAGGCAAATTCATTGAAATACGTCGGAACTCGCTTTATTCCCATGTTTTCCATACCTCCGGTTTGTAGCCGACAGTCGCCTGTCTGCCGTTTCTGACAATAGGTGTTTTGAACAGTTGAGGATTTTCAAGCATTTTGTCCTCTTTTGCCTCGTCCGCAAGATATTTTATAAGCATAAGAGTGTCTTTGTCCTTTGCCTTTTCGTCAATTAAGTTTTCATATCCGCCGACAGCTTGCTTGACGCTGTTGTATTCACCCTTGCTCATGCCCTTTTCAGTCATATTGATTAGCTGATATTTTATTTTTCTCTCCTTAAAATATCTCTCTGCCTTTTTCGTATCAAAACACTTCGATTTTCCAAATATCTGTATGTTCATAACTTTCTCCATTCAATTTTTTTATTAGAATATCATATTTATAATAAAAAAGCAAATAAGGGACTGCACGCAGTCCCTTCAAATTGTAGACAAAACTGTTATGGTTTTGTCTACTTTATTTTTGGTTGCTTGATGGCGTACCGGAAAGACATTCGACGCACACAGAGTAGTTTTGCCATAGGCAAAACTACTGAAAATGCAACCTCATTAAAAATCATTTCTGACGACCTATGCGACAGAAATTGCTTAAAATCTAAAGTTTCGACTATTGAGGAACTTTATGATTTTTTGTCGACATTTTGTCGACAGACTCAACGGGCAGTTTTTTTATTGCCATTTATCTCCATAAATATTTTTTCAAATCAACTTTGTCGCCGTCAACCACAACCCCCTCATTTTCAAGACGCTCTTTTTGAGCGTCAATTCCGCCGAAAACATACATCGGTGCTAACTTTCCCTCACGGTTTACTACTCTGTGACAAGGAATGTTTACAGGGTCAATATTTGCGTGCAACGCATTTCCGACAAGTCGGCTGAGCCGTATGTTTCCCAACCTCATTGCGATACACCCATACGTTGTAACTGTCCCTTTCGGTATCTGTGCCACTATGTCATACACTTTTTCATAAAAGTTCTTCATCATTAATCACCGAAATAATTATATCACTACTTACGCAATAATGCAATTATGTTAATATTCCATTTCGTTGTTTAAAATTTTTTCGACGCTCGCTTTCATGTGAGCATAGAAGAGTAACTCTTTTATTTGCGTATATGCGTTTTCGGTCTTGACCGAGAATATCACACGTGCATTATATCCTTTGATTACTTTAAGTAACCACACTGTTTACCGAGCATTTCCCCATTAAATTTTTTGTTTTTATGTTAAAGCTATTTTACAAGCTTCAAAAAGTACTCCTGTGCCTCATAATCGCCGTAGATTAAGCTATTTCGTTAATTGAGCTTTGTGTCCTCAAGTCTATTCATACATACACTGTATTTCACTCTTAATATCAATATAGGTTTTTTATTATTTTTCAGATACTATCGGATAAAGCTGTATCATATTGCCGCCGTCAACAGTAAGCTCTGCGCCTGTGGTATTTTTTGAGTTATCACTTCCAAAATACCAGACCGCATTTGCTATATCCTCAAAATCCGCAATGTCGCCGAGCGGTGTATAATTCGACAGTGCGCTTCTGCAATCATTATAATTGCTTTCCCAACGGTCTGTTTTTATCATACCGGGAAGCACGGCGTTTACTCGAATATTGTACTTACCCAAATCAAGTGCCAGTGCTCTCATCATACCAAGTGCTCCGGATTTTGATGCACTGTATGCAATTCTGTCGGGGATTGCACGGTAAGCCGTGTTTGAATTTACAAACACAATAGAACCGCCACCGTTTTCTTTCATTTGAATTGCCGCCTCACGCGACAGCATAAAATTCCAGCCAATATTTGTATTTATAACATTCATAAAGTCGTCTATCGAAACATCAAAAAACTGCTGACGAATACCTAAATTTGCTGCGTTTAACACAAGTGTATCAACTGAATATCCGCTGTTTTTTATATCTGTAAAAATCTCTTTTGTGTTTTCTTCATCAAAGATTTTCATACCATAACCCTTTGCATAAACACCATATTTTTCTGACAATTCCTTTGCTGTTTTTTCTGCATTTTCCGCATTTCGGCTACCGAGAAAGAGATTATACCCCTCTTTTGCAAATTTCTCAGCTATTCCAAGTCCTGTATTAACCGTTGCTCCTGTTATAAACACCGATTTCTCCATATTTTTCACTCCTCGTATAATATCTTTATAGATATATTTTTATATTCAAAATATCAATCGTTTTGGTAAACCTATGATATAATTGACTTGGTGTCAATCAGGTAATAATTCTTTGTCCCCCTGTTGAACCATTGCGGTTGCTTCATAATTAGTCTGTTCCCCTGATATGGAAGTTAACTTCAAATCGACCGGCTGTTTTCTTAAGCTTTGGGACAACCATTTAGCAGTGTGGTTTCGCATCTGTCCTTCTTAAGTCAGATTCTTATATGCGAGAGTATTGATGCTCCATAATCATGGGTTTTACCAAACCGATTGAACACTTAAAATTTTAACGAAAGAAGGTGATTTTTATGAACCCACTTTACGTCGGTATTGATGTGAGCAGCAAATCCAATGTCGTTTATTTCATGCTCCCTGACGGAAGTAAACATAGTAACTTTTCTGTTGCCAACTCACATACCGGTTCTTCACAGTTGGTAAAAAGAATTCTTTCTGCTATGACATCTTTCTCCTTAGATTCTGTTTTAATAGGTCTTGAAGCAACCTCTGTGTATGGTGATAACCTTGTTTATTTTCTAAGGGAAGATGCTGCATTAGCTCGTTTTAATTCAAAGATTCATGTCCTCAATCTTAAGCAAGTCAGTAAATTCAAAGAAGCTTACAATGACTTGCCCAAGAATGATTTCATTGACTCTTTTGTTATTGCTGATTGTCTGCGTTTCGGTAGAATCAACAAAGAGGTATATATCGGTGACTATCGTTACAAAGCACTTCAGAACCTTACACGAGCACGTTATTTCGCTGTTTCCAACTTCATCAAAGAAAAGCAACGTTTTATGAACATACTCTTTAAGAAGTATTCTACTATGACGCAGGAGAAAGTATAATCGATTTTTAAAGTATTATCTGTGTGAAGCTGCATTTTCTCTTGTAAGATGCTACAAGGAATACAGCGACTTCTATCACCTCAAATACAAAGAGGTAAACAGATACCAACACAAACGTGTATTCGCATTAACCGCTCGTAAATTTGTGCGGTTAGTCTTTCGACTGCTAAAAGACAATCGTTTATATACCTCAGCAGAATAGCAAAGCTTTTCTGCTGAAATCAGGTCGCCCTGCTCATTTTTAAAAATTTGACCGACAGGGATTAGGTGGGTGTTTTGCGCCTTTAGGAATTTTGTGAAAAATATTTGCTTTTTGCTTATTTCCCTCTTGCCATTTCACCGCTGGACTTAAAAATAAAATTCCGTTTTAGCCGGACGAATATCTGTTAGTGCACCCGTATAGTGTCTTAGTGTATGCGGTCGATATGGGTGTTTCAGACACTCCTCCTCGTTAATCTCAATACCAAGCCCCGCCTTATCGGGAATGGTGATATAACCGTCCTTATATTCCAAGCTCTCGTTTGTTATATCCTTTCGGTAGTCCACGTCTGAATACATAATTTCAAGTATTTCAAAATTAGGACAGCTTGCCGCCAATTGTAGCGTTGCCGCATTTGCGACAGGTCCCGATGGATTATGTGGTGCGAATGGAATATATCTGCTCTCCGCTTCTGCTGCGATTTTCTTTAGCTCCATAATACCGCCCGCATGCGAAATGTCTGGCTGTATGTAATCCGCCGCCATAATGTCAAACATTCTCTTATAGTCCCAGCGCGTATAAAGTCTTTCACCTGCCGAAATTGCAACAGGCGATTTATCACGAACCATTTTAAGTGCGTCAAGATTATCGGGTGGTACGGGTTCTTCAAAAAACATCGGCTTAAACTGTTCAAGCTCCTTTGCGATTTTAATTCCTGTCGGAATATTAAAGCGTCCGTGTCCCTCAATCAGCAAATCTACCTTATCGCCCACTGCTTCACGCACTGATGCAACACAACGAAGTGCTTTATCAAGCTCGGCATTTGAAATATTAAGATAGTTCTTGCCGAAAGGGTCCCATTTCATTGCGGTTACGCCGCGCTTTACGGCTGTTTTCGCCTTTTCTCCAAATTCCTCAGGTTCTTTTGCGCCCGCAAACCAGCCGTTTACATATATCCTAACCTTATCATTCACCTTGCCGCCCATAAGCTGATACACAGGCACATTAAGACTTTTGCCGAGAATATCCCACAACGCCATTTCTACCGCTGACAATGCCGACATCAGAACTGCGCCGCCACGCCAGTACGCATCGCGATAGATATTATGCCAATGCTTTTCAATATCAAGCGGGTTTTGTCCGACAAGATATTCCTTGATATGCTCTACCGCTCCTATAAGTGCCTTTTCCTTATATTCAAGCGTGGCTTCTCCGACTCCATCAATGCCTTCATCGGTATAAACCTTTATAAATACCCAATTCGTGCGAAAACAATCTACTGCAAAAGTTTTAATATCTGTTACTTTCATTTCAATTTCACCTCCTCATATATTGTCGGTATAACCGCATTTTCCAAATCAAATTCAGTTGGGTCAAGCTCGTCAAACATTCCCCAATGAACAGGTACTGCATTTTTTGCACCTGTTTTCACTGCGAACCTTTTCGCATCGTTAATATTCATATTATTGCCGACACCGTTTATCGGTAAAAATACAGTGTCAATATCCTGTGTCAAGTCGGCAAAAATATCTTTGTTATAGAGCGTATCTCCCGTGATGTAAAGCTTTTCTTGGCTGTCGTCTACAATAAAGCCTATTGCCGTTAAGTCAGAATGTTCTGCCTTCACTGCAGTCAAGGTTATACCGTTCTGTGTCCAGACCGTACCGCGGTTGAACATAACATAATTATGATTTCTGCCGAGTTTTCGTACTTCCTGCCACGCATAATACGGAGCAAGCACAGTCAAAACACGATCTGTATTTAAAAACCTTTCAAGCGTTTTGGGGTCAAGATGGTCAAGATGATTATGCGTTATCACAATAATATCAATGTCCTCTCCAAAAAGTTCCTCTTTAACAGGAACACGACGAAAATTTTGGGGATTTATCTTTTCCACACTGTCCGACAAATACGGGTCGGCTATAAGCTTTATTCCGTTTGATTCAAAAAGCAGTCCGGCCTGCCCAAGCCATGTTATTTTCATTTAATCTTCACCCCCTCAATCACATAAACTTTTACCGCCTGTTTCAATCACTTTTGCATACCAGTAACCGCTGTCCTTAATAATACGCTTCTGTGTTTTGTAATCCACATATACAATTCCGAAGCGTGGGTCATAGCCCTCCGCCCACTCAAAATTATCCATAAACGACCACACAAAATATCCTCTTACATCAGCACCTTCGTCAATCGCTTCACCAAGCTTTAATAAGTACCTGTTCAAATAATCAACTCTGTTAGGGTCATGCACCTTACCATCCAGAGAAACCGTATCATGGCAAGCCATTCCGTTTTCGCTCACATAAATCGGCACGTTATATCTTTCATATAAAAGCTTTGCAGTCCACTTTATAGCATCGGGTGTAACAGGCCAGCCAACCTGTGTTTTAGCCGCATCTAATTCAGCCATAACTGCAGTTCCATTTTTATCGGTGGTGATGGGTGCTCCGAAGTACAGATTAAAGCATATAAAATCAACTGTTTCAGCAATGTCTTTTATATCTTTTTCATAATTTGTCGGAAGCAAGCTGTCATATTCACCCTTACCCTCAAGCGGATAATGTCCCTTTATAACAGGGTCAAGCCACCAATTTACATGATTTATCCACGCACGCGGATTTTGGTGCTCAATTTCAAACATTTTATCTGTCGCCACATTTATATCGGTGATATTGTTCTCATCAAGCGGATAAAAATTATCCATATTAGGTGCAATGCCTACCTGTACATCTTTAGCTCCATATTTTTTTAACGCCCTTGCAGCTTTTCCGTGTGCAACCAACAAATTATGGGCGCACTTTAAATATTCGTGCTGTGACAGCTTTAAACCAGGAGCATGAATACCCTCCGCATATCCAAGACCGATTATGCAGAGAGGTTCGTTGATTGTAATAATCTTTTTCACTCTGTCCGTAAAATTTTCAGCGATTACTTTTGCATATTCCGCAAAATAATCTGCAATTTTAGGATTTAGCCAGCCTCCTCTGTAATGAAGCTCGGCGGGTAAATCCCAATGATACATTGTCATTACAGGTTCTATGCCGTTTTTTATAAGCTCGTCAATAAGATTATTATAAAACTCTATACCCTTATTATTGACCTCGCCTATACCGTTCGGTAAAATCCGCGTCCATGCGACTGAAAAACGATATGCTTTTATTTCAAGCTTTTTCATAAGTGCAATATCTTCTTTGTAACGGTGATAGTGGTCGCACGCTATATGTCCGTTATCACCGTTTTTTACAGCACCTGTCTTTTCACAGAAAAGATCCCAGATAGAAAGTCCTTTTCCGTTCTTGTTCCATGCGCCCTCTATCTGATATGCCGCTGTTGCAGTACCCCATAAAAAATCTTTCGGAAAACTCATTTTATTACCACCTATTCTACATAATATTTATAAACAAAGCGCCCAAAACACTTCGATTTTGAAAAACATACTGCCGTCCGCGCTCTGCGCTGTACCAGTCACTTACAGGAGCCCGGTCAACGGTTTCATTTATGTAATCATAAATTTTCCTGTACACCATTTCGGTATATTCGCTGTCCTCGGTCATTACCGTTGTCCACGCCTGCCAATCCGTTTTTGCATAATCGCTTCTGCAATCCAGCGGTACACCATATCTACACATCTTTGCCTTATATGCTTCAACTTCTTTTTTGTATACCTCTTTCGGAAACAATCCAAGATTCAGCAGTTTATCCCATATTATATTGTATTTTATACTCCATGTATCTTTTCTGTCAAATGCTAGAAGTGTTCCCTTTTCAGCATATGTGTCCTTAACCCACAGTTCTGCATATTTCTTTGCAATATCTGTAAAACGTCTGTCATCAAACAATTTTCCGTATGCTCCTATAGCAATGATTGATTTTATGCTTAGATTACAGTTATGCGGCCACTTCCCTGCAAAATCATCAGTACATAGTTGGTCGCCGGGGTCATAACCGTTTTCAATGAGATATTCCGCCCATTTTTTCAACAAATCCTCGTTTTCCTCTGCAAAATCATTGTTGCCCAATGTGTTGCACAGAACAGCTGTCATAATCAGTATATTACCACATTCCTCAACAGGCATTTGAGCGTCACTTTCCTTTTCGTACGCCTGTCCATTAAGGCATGGATAGCAGCCTGCATCGTGAGGAGCAAACTCTTTATCCCAGTTTCCGCTTCTTGCAACCTTAATAATCGGCAGAAGCATTCCCTTTACAAGCTCAGGATTATACTTTAACAGCATAGGCATTGACGGATATGACACATCAAGCGTTGCCGCACAGCCGTTGCTGAAACATTCCTTTGATATAAACAAGATATTTCCGTCTGTGTCATGAACAAGCTTATGAGCCGCAATTACCTGGCGATATATCAATGAAATAATTTTTTCGTATTCTGTACTGACCTTTGATGCTTCTTCACTAAGCTCCTCTGAAAATAAAACGCATTTTTTCTTAATCTCTCTATACTGCGAAACTGCTTTTTTAACCATATTATTAAAGCTGCCGTCAGACTCTTTATAAAAATCATCAAGATGCGTACCAAAATATTCTATGGATTTTATATCGTCGTACGCAATGGCGATTACGCCACTCATTTCCTCCGTGACAACTGCCATAACGACTGCCTCATTAAACGCATTGTAAGTCTTTTTTGTGTCTGCTTCAGACATAACAAAGCGACATTTATAAAGGTCAATTCCGCGTTGTATAAACCGTGCGTCCTTGTGAATTAAATGGAGGTATCCCCAATCTATACAGATATTATCTCCTGTTCGCCCGAGAACTTTCTGTTCAGTATTGCCACAGAAAATGCCAAATTCACTGCTTTTAAGCTCAACCTCCTGTGTCCAGTCGGTAACACAGCACTCCGGCGAAATATCAAAGTAAAATCTTACATCATGCACGTTCTTATCTTTGATTTCCACAGTGTACTCTATGTACGATAATGGTCTTGACAAAATATCAATCTCACGCAGTAAAAGCGGAGTTATAAATTCCAGCTTGACACGCACAAGCTCATTTTCAAATTCATATGTAGTGATAAGAGGTCTTATATTGATGCTTTTCTGTTCAATAACTTCAAGTCCGCTGAAAACCTGACGTTTACTGCTGTGAAACGTACCCATTAACGAATAATAAGTATTATCAATAATTATACCTGCGTTCATTCGATTTTCACGCCCTGTCCAGTGTCTGGTAGCATCTCCATAAAGTGTGTCTGAAAATGACCATATGCTGAAATACGGATCAACTGTTACAAGAGGAACAGCTGATGCTCTGAAATTTGATTTTTTCTGTTTGGTATTTTGCATAGCCAATCCTCCCATCACTTTATTTCATTAAACGCCTTTATCCATTCTCTTTTAATAAGCTCATGTCCCGGCGCTTTGGGATGAACGCCGTCCGCCGTCCAGAAATCTACGGGTGCATATTTCAGTGCATCATCAAATTTTTTCATCAGCGGCACAAATTTTATGTTGTATTTTTCCGCAGTTCTTTTTGCAGCTTTAGCTATTGCTTCAACCATCGCACGTAATTCCGCATATTTATCCGGCAAAATAAGATACTTTAAAACAAACGGCTCTAAAATCATCAGCTTTATATCCGGCAGTGCCGCCTTTACCTCGTCTATAATCAGGCTTAAATATTTTTCGTAATTTTCAGGCGATACTCCGTTGCCGGTGTCAATTTCCGCCCATGCGTCATTTACACCCACAAAAATACTCATATAATCGGGTTTTAAATTTATTGCGTCTTTTTTTATTCTCGCCAGTATGTCTATACTTCTGTCGCCACCTATACCACGGTTTATAAATGTATATTCACCCGGATTTTCATATCCTAACTGAGCTGACACCAATGTTGCATAACCGCAGCCTGCATAATGGTCTAAATCCCTGACTCTGTACATATCGGTAATTGAGTCTCCCTGAAACAAAATTCTCTTCACGCTAATCACCATAGTCTTTCTAAATTGTTATAAAACATCTTCGTATTCTGATATTTATATATTTATTTCTTTAAAATCTCCGAAAAGCAATGCCATAGGATAGTCCTTTATAGGAATATTATGTATTGCATATTTGCCTTCTCCCTTGCTTTCTAAAATACTTTCAGGCAACTCATAAACCGTTCCGTCCATTAAATCTACTAATCGTATTTTATCCGGTAGCCCTGCTGTATAGAAGGTCACAGTAGATTCAAAATCTGTAGTCATCAAATTGGTACTGTTCCAGTATACAAATGCCGCCGAACCGTTTTCGCACTTAAATCCGCCCTCTACAATAGATGGGTCATCACAGTCAAAGCCAAACAATCTGTCCGACACCTCAGGCCATCGTATAATCGGCAAATCCGCCTTTTGAACATCCTCAGAGAAAATAGCGGAAATTGTTTGCAGTGCGTAATATGACGGTTTTGGCGTATAGTTTCCAACAGAACGTCCCTGTGCGTCAAAATCAGCTCCCAGTACACCGAAATATCCGTAATCAAGATAACTGACTAAATCACCGACTGTGCCGTTGAGTGCTTCAATCATATCCATGCAGGAAAAATACGAAGTAAATTTCACCTCAGTCATTAAGTCTGCCATCAGATGACGCAAAAGCTGTTTTGCCTGCTTATGAGGTGTCCATGCGCCTTTTCTCATTGCACCTCTGCCATCGCTTCTTGATTGAGAACCCGATTCGCCTTGGATAATCTCTATATTGGGATTAAATCTATTGCATAATCCACGCAAAGCCTTTACATGGCGGAATACCACCGTTTCATCTATGACATATTCATGAAAGCTAATCGCATCTATATGCTCTCCCATTCCAACGCTGAATGCGTCATATGCAAAATCTAAAGGCTTTGCCATACATATTGCGCCGCCTATGACCTTTGCACTGCTGTCGCCCTTTTTTAAAGCAACCGATGTATCAACAACAAACTGACCATATTCCTTGCCATTGGGGCCATGCTTCCAACACCATTCGCCGTCAGGCTCGTTCCACACCTCGTAATAAGAAATGCGGCCTTTCATATGAGCGGCAAGAGCAGTAATATAATCTGCCCAGCCTTTTTTTGCTTCCTCACTTTTCACGGGCGGGCAACCGACTGCGCCAAAAACCTTTGCTGCATCATCATCATAAAGTCCGTTGCCGTAAACTAAATTTATCCATGGAACAAGTCCGCGTTCAAGCAAATTGTCTACAATACTATCTAACCATTCAAAATCATAAACGCCCTTTTCCTGTTCGGTTCTTTCCCAACCGCTTTGAATACGAACCCACTTTGCTCCAATCATCGCAAGCTTGTCATAAGCTTTTTCAGGGTTAAACACTTTTCTGTCCAACTTTTCAAACCCGATACCAATACGAGAATTTTTAATTTCTGATGCCTTTCTTGGCTTTATCTTTCCTATCTTAATAAGTCTTTCCATAATTATTGCCTCTCTTAATAATTAATTACATTTTAACAAAGAAATACAATCTACATAGTCCTGTCGATATTATTCTTCCATTGCTTTGGTGAAACCCCTGTGTGCTTCTTAAAGAATTTGTAAAAGGTATCGTAGTTAATAAATCCACATTCCTGAGCCACTACTTTCATATTGCTGTCAGGTTGTGTAATTAATCGTTTAGCAAGCTCTATCCTGCACCCCTCCACATATTCCTGAAATGTTTTACCTGTGGTAGACTTTATAATCTTGCCTATTGTCTTACCGGACACACCGAATTTGTTTTCCATAGACGTCATACAAAAATCAGGTTCATTAAAATGCTCGTTCATCCAAGATATAATTTCCTGTATGCGTCCATTTTCTTGAGTTTCATGCAAAGAAATCAAGGAGCATATATTCTCAACATCATCCGCAATAGAAAATGCTAAATCATTGATTTTCTTTTTGCTATCATACCGTGTAAGCTCTCCTCTGTAATTCACTTTTTCAGCCGCATCCTCCAAAATACCAAGCTGGCGGTAAAACATTTTTCGTATCGGATCTACACTGTTATAACCGTTAATCATAACCTGATACCAAAGCTTATATACTGCCTGATTTGCCTCAAAAGCATTACCCTGTATTAAATTATTATACAGACTGTCATACAAATACTTTCTGTCGTTTTTAATACTGTTATTACTGTCGCTGTTCTCAAACAAAAACACACCGCTGTAATCAATAAAACGATAATTGTTTTTTATATATTGATAGGCATCGTAAAATTCTGAAACATCATTACATGGAATACTTATCAAAATTGAAGTCTGCACATCATATACTTTCAGTATATCCACAACTTTGGCAAGAGTTTCACGCAAGGCGTCAATATCCATCTCCTTAGAATAGTTAAAAAATACAATACATTCTCCCTCCTGAGGTGATAGTATTCTTTGTGATTTTACACCGTACTTTTCCATACACAGATTTAAAATACGGATATTTATTCTCTCTCCGAAAAACGCCGCAAAGAAAAACGGGTTGCCAAACTCAGAGTATTTGCTTCGTATAAATTCGCATTCGTTTTCGTCCAGCCGTTTGAAAAACAAGAAATTCAGCATATCTCTGTGATATTGTTGATTTTCAAGATTAATCTGCTTCATTGTATCAGATATATATTCAATATCCTTATCAGAAATGCTGTTATCACCTGTTAAGTTTGCCATAAGTTTTACCATTTGTTTTATAGGCTTGTTCTTCCAGTAACTCAAAGCCAATTCCAGACAAATTATAAAAATAATCATGGTTGCCAGATATATAATCAAAAAGTTTCTGAACGTTCTCATATTCTTGTCAAAATATTGCTCCGAAACATCCATTGTTACTTTCAGATTGATATTTTTACAGCCGTCAACAATTTGATGGGATTCCCGATTTTGTTCATTTCCATCTGCAAAGATAATTTCATCGTTAAATGCCACATATTCAAAAATCTCTTGATAATTACTCAAATTCATATCTTCAAACAAATCGGCTATACTATATATCCATACAAGAACAGCCTCCGGCTGATTGATGCTTGGACTAAGTGAAAGACTTACAACCAAAGACGGCTGTTTTTCGCCGTCTATATATAAATCTTCTACATACCTTGCATCAAATTCTGACTTTTTCTCAAACAAGCTATTGCGAAATTGATTCCAGTCCATTCCTTCCATTATGATATGCTCATTAAATATTGATTCCATATTATCATATTGATATTTGTCTGAAACCACGCAGTTATTGCTTCGGAAAAAAATATAGGCATCGGAAGCAAGCACGAATGTTTTTGTCTGAGCTTTAAAATAATTAGCAAAATCTTTAAAAATAATATACTGACGCACCTCTTCAAACGAGCGAAGATTTTTCATACGAATAAAATTAGTATCATTTTGCATCTCAAGACGAATATTCTGAAGCACTTCAATTTCCATATCCAAACGGCTCATTCCTCTATTAACAGCAGCTTGACTATCTTTAAGGACTTGGTCTTTTAATGTGTTGTATGAAATGGCATATAGAGGTCCCACTAAAACTAAAATGGAAATAAATAGAATACAGTATATCAGTACATGACTTTTCTTTTTATTACCTCTAAATTTCATTTCATCTTCTCCTTACTTATAAATAAACAGAGCGCTAAGATAACCTTGACGTGTATGCACAAACACTCTCGTTGTATTTTCTATATTATGGCAGTTCTCCCACGAAACCACTTCATCTAGACCCGCCATATATACCCGACTGCCCTGACGTCGTTCAGGGTCATAGACTACATACCTTGTTGAAGCAGTGGCATTTGAATTGAATTGCCAGGTATCTTCTGCCTCATCCGGCTTTCTTCCCGTGCTTATAACAGAGTTTAATCCGTCAGTATATGGCGCATTGTAAAGACTGTTAACATATCCGAAAGTATATCTCAGATTTGCGGACGGCACAGTGTTCGAGGTGTATTCATCAGCAGTACCTGTCATATTCCAGAGTACGGTATTCTCGCTTTGGTCATAAATCTTTTCATAAACTCCAATGTACCCTGCCGAATTTGTCGCATAACGAATTAAATCGCCTTCTTCAATATCGTCCTTGTATACACCCTCATCAAAGTAAGCAGTAATCTCCGCACCCTTTTGCAGTCCATGCAGAGTCATCACTAACTCTCCTTCATCATCGCCTATCCACTGCTCGTATACATCCGTTACCATAGTAATTTCGGTTGAATTGCTTAAGGTTGCGTTGTCATTGCTGGACATAAGCACAAGATTTGCAAACGGCGTCGAATCATCATAACGGTATAATCCCAAAATACTTTTTTTATTGTTATTATTCCACCATGTAACATTTGAAAATTGCTGCACACCAAAAAGCTTTTCGTCCGGATCTTCAATATCATTAGGCGGAACTCTCATATAATAAGTCTTTGTTGACATCACATATTTTCGTTCAAAGCTTTTCATAGTAAAAAGCCATGAATAAGAACCGGCGGGCAATAATTCTTCAAGAGTATTATCTCTTTCTCTTTCCTGTCCTGCGGGCGATGATAAATCCAATTCTTTTATTTCGCCATCACTGTTTTTTCTGTAAAAAACAGGCTGTCTGACCAAAGCACCATCTTGACCCGAGCAAAGAATTTGTTTAACATAATCTTTCGTCCGTCGTTCTCCGTCCAGAACTACGTGGTCAGCAAGAACAAGATTCTCATGCTGACGCTGAACATTATATATTTTTACATAGATATTATCTTCGTGGTCTTTTCTTGCGTCTACAAGTCTATAAATATATCCCAAAATGCGGTCGCTCTGCGTTTGCTTTCCTACTGACGCAATTCTTCCTGCAATATCTAAAACAAAAGACGTCTGTTCGCCTGTAACAATTTTATCTTTGTAATAATGAGCAACCTGATATTGTTCACCGTCAATCGTTACCAATCTGTCATCTGTATTGCCTGCCACTTTATCCACCTTACCGCTTACGGTTTGACTGCATTGCCAACCTCTGATATATGAGCCGTCAAAAGATTTTGAAACGCAGAGAATATCACCCGCGAGCAGCATATTCTCATTTACTTCCTTGCCGTAGGGATAGCTTTTAAAGAATATCCATTTATCTGAATCCTTATTAAAGTCAAGTTCTTCCTCAGAACCATCCTCTATCCTTTCAGCATATACCTTTTTTCTTGATACGTCAATACCCGTTACACGAACGGTATCATAAGTTTCAATAATCACTGTATCCACATTTCCGGACGAAATTATCGTAACAGAACCTGTATCAATATTAAACGCACTGTCATAATCAGTTTCTAACACCATACCGTTATAAATAATCGCAGTATCTCGTCCGATTTTTATCTTTGCAGTTTTTCGTCCATTATAATAGAAAAGCGTAAAATCAGAATATTTTTCAATATTCTCCGCATCAATTCTCACTACTGAGGTTTTATCATCTGTGCGATAAAAAACAATACTACGCTCGTCATTTTCTTCAGTATAATAAACAATCAAATGATAACCCAAAAGTTCATGAAGTGCTTCATCATTACAAATATAGTTTACACCATCTATACCGATTTTTTCTATATCATTAGTCCGTGTACCCGAAATTTCAGTAAAGCAGTTAGCGGTTACACGTCCCTTTATATATTCAATATCATAAATATCCTTCAAAAGAGTGCTTTTCGTTTCGCCGTAATTATGTCTGTATTCTGTATGAAGTGTATTGTACATCATAACAACGCAGTCGCCGAATGTTGCCGTATCAAAATTAGATATTCCCTTTAACATATCAAGCTGTACTGCCGTCGAAAGATAATTATTGTCTAAGCTTTCCGCAAGTGTATTCATATCTGCGCTTCTGAAGCTTCTTATAAGCATTTCCGACATTTCCCTTACTGTCAGAGTGTCATTCGGACGAAATTTACCGTTTTCGTCCGGTTTGACAATTCCCATTGATTTAAGTCCCGACAATGCTATGCTTAAATCATTATCCTCCGACACATCTATAAATTCATTTGTGCCGTTGCCTGTAATATTATCCGACTTCAACATACGTGCAAGATATATAGCAAATTCACCGCGCGAAACAGTCTGATTGACCTTGCCCTGATAAGAAATATCCTCGCTGAATATTCCCAGTTTTTTCATAAGTTCAAATGCAAAATCATCTGCTTCTTTTTCTGTAACGCTTGTATCTGACGGCGATGAAACCGAAACATATTCGGTTTCATTCGTCCAGCCCTCATAAAGCATTTTTGCGGCTTCAGCACGTGTTATTGTCCCAAGCGGTCTGAAGGAGCCATCCTCATATCCGCTTATAATTCCCATTTGTCTTAAAATCTTAACTGGTTTTAACGCATAGTCTGAAATATCAGCCTCATCAGTAAATAATTCCGCATCCGCATTATATTTATCAGTAAGCTTCATAGCACGGCTTATAAGTGCGGCAGCGTCCTGTCTTGAAACAGACATTCCTACACCAAAAGTATCTTCGCTTATTCCCTTTACAATACCACCTTGGAATGCCGTCTGCAAATAAGGGTAATACCATTCATCACTTACTACATCATTAAATGTCATATTCTCCTGATGCGCAGATGATATATCAAAGGTCAGAACCAGCATTTTAACAAATTCCTCACGTGTGATATTATCCTCAGGTCTGAAATAACCTAAGCCGTCTCCGCTCACGATACCTTCGGAAAACAGTTTGTTGACTGCACTTTCTGCCCACTCAAAGCTCTCCATATCTTTAAAGCTATCAATTGTTTCATCTTTTATATCTGTCTTATTTCCATAATTTGTAGAATCCGTCTTTGGAACAGGGGTTCCGCCGCCCAATACTGTTACAGGAACTTTTCCTCCTCCGGAGCTGCCGGAATTACCGCCTTTTTCGCTTACACTACTGTTTTGTGCTTTAGTTATTGCTTCGCTCAGCTCGTTAAAATTATGATATGTACTATATGCCACCTTTCGGCACACTTCTGCGGTAAGTTGATTTGTGTTATATCCGGGACGCAGCGATGATATTACTGTTTTTACATCGCCCGCACCTGTAGGATTTTTTGTTACCGACAGAATAAGTGCGTCTGCAACTGCCAAGTCAAAGCTGTCCAAAGAATTGAACGGTGCAAGTCCGCATAAAAATTGCGCCAGTTGCGACTTTGCAGTATCTGTTACATAATCTGCCGATAAAACCTTTTTCATAGGATTCTCGTTCATTGGCTTTATCATAGCCGAATAATCCATCAGATTAGTTATTTTGCCGTCTGATACAGTTGCGGCAACTGCCGCACGCTGATAAGCACTTGCACAAGATAATTTGTCATTTGTATCAAACGGTGCGGCGGCAGTAAGAAGCCTTGCAATAACTGCAGAATTTACAGTACCGTCAAACGGTGATACAAATTGCAGTTTAACACGGTTTTGCTTTATATATTCCTCAACGTCCTTTACTCCCGAAGCCGCCGCTTGGTTTAAACCTTCAATGGCTGTTCTGTTGTCATCTTGTTCTGCGTAAGGACGGATAACATCAATCAGTTTCTCGCCTTTTTGATATACCCGAATACGATATTCTCCGGTAGGACAATCCTTCAGATTTATCCGCAGTGAAAATTCTCCGTCTTTATTTGGCTTTATCTGGTTTGTATAAACTACTGCTCCGTCTTTAACATTATCAGCATCTTGTATTGTAAAATTATTGTCGAGGACAGAAACGGAAACATCAGCCGTTCCGCTCGGTGCAGTTCCTGTAACTGTGAGCCGTGCATCTGCATCGAACATTCCCGCCTCTGCCGCCGCATATACCGAAACAGGTAAAAGCATACAGAGTAATACGGTAAATAAAAAACTGATTCTTTTCATTGAATTATCCTCCTACCTAATGCTTTATGCACAATATTATTGATTTTTCCTGCTGCCGTAAGTGCAATAAGGATTCATTTTCTCAAAACCATCCCATATAAACACTCTCTGTTCTGCCCATTCTGTCGGTGCGCTGTGCGCTTCACTCATAGAAATATTTTCTGTTTTACCTGCATCTACAGTAAACTTCTCATATTTCACAGCACTGACTATATCTTCCTCACTGTTATAATAAGCGCTTATTATATAAACATTTGTCGCTGTTTCTGATGTATTGGTTATTATGGTGCTTGCCTTACCGTCTGAATCAATAACAGGAACGGCTGACTGTACGATGCCTTCTCCCGTTGTAAGCTGTGCGGAGGTATCGCCATATGTCACGGTATAAACCGTATTTGGTGAAAGCGTTGCGCTGTCACCCGTAAAGTCAAAGCGGTAAATGCCGTCCTCACCCAATACTGCCGTCAGACTATAATTCTTTTCCGCATTTGTAATAGTCGGCAATGCTTCAACCTTGGTATTTTTAGTAAATATCAGTTCCATTTTAGCTAATGCGGGCGATACAATTCCGTTTTCTGCCTGCATCTGATCACCTTCGCTGTCTAAAAGTCTTGTCTTTTTTAGACCGCCAGGATTTGCTCCTGCCTTAAATACTGTTGTATCAATTTTCTTTCCGACCAAGGTCTGGATTTTTGATATGTCAGAAAGCTCAATAACAAATATTTCACCGCTTTTGCGTTCGGGTAGTCTGCTCAATACAAATGCGTTGCCTGTGTTGTTAATGTCAAAGCCTGAAACATTTTCTCCGTTTAACAAAAGTGGGTCAGTTGCTATATTATACTTTTTAATCCTAAAATCAGATGATACCACAGTATTAAGCATTTTTATTTCCTTTACAATAGACGGAGCATCCTCTGAAAATTGGAGCGTGTTTTCCAAATTTATCTGCGCCGTAACTGCATTATCCTCAATTGTTATCTCATCGCCAGCCTTCACTCCGTCCACGGTGGTAATATGGAAATTGTCAAATACCAATCCATTCGGGAAACGTCTGCCTGCCATCGTCAGCGTCCATTCCTTTGCAAGCTCCTCCTCAGTTATGTCAACGGTTACGGAAGCGAGCTTTGCTTCATCTGAGAGTGTATAATAAACAGGCTTCTCATTTATATACTGTGTTGCCGTAATCTGATTACCTTCTTTTTCCAAAAGCAGTTGAAATTTAACGGTTGTGTCTGCAACAAGAGTATTGTTTTCCCAGCCTGTTAAGTATGCACTTCTGCCCCATGCAGTCGGCGCTGTTTTATACGCCGCTTTAATTCCGCCGTGTTCAATTATTGAAAGCTGCGAAATTTCCGTACTTCCTATCCTAAGAGTTGGTATAAGTATATTTGATTTAGCACCGTCTCCAAGCCATGTAAGATTTGACTGTGGTGTTACATCGTAGGATAAAAGCAATGCGCCTTTTGAAAAATCAAGAGGTTCTGTACCTTTAATCGAGAAATTAGATGTTCCCGATTTTTCCGGTATGTACTCATTCACATATTTTAATGCCGGATTTCCGCTTATTTCAGTTTTTGTAAAGGAAATTCCCATTCCCGGTTGCGAAAATCCATTTGGTAATGTGCTTCCGTCATAGTTGTCAAAGCCTTCGTACCAGTAAAACGCATTAGGGTCATAGCCGTCTGTTCTGACAGTTTGCGAGAAGTCTCCGAGCGTTATGGTGTAATCCGTAAGCTCGCTTAACTCGTCAATATTTATTGTCCAGACATTAGGCTCATCAGTCGACTGCTCGCCCGTAAAGCTTTTGCCGTCCGCGCCTGTCATTTTAACCTTATCTGCGGTTAAATCTACATATTTGGAAGTAATGAATTTTATCGTTTTTGTACTCGCAGGAAGTCTGTCCCTTGAATCAAGCGTAAGAGTTTTTCCGTCACCGTCGAGTATTATAGTTTCCCTTGCGGCAATCGTTCCTTCACCCAATGCCGCACGACGAATACAGCTATACATATTCTGAGGCTCATCACCCGCAAAACTCGTTACAGCCGACGGAGATTTCAGCTTTAATATATAAAATTCTCTGTCATTTGCAATATCAAGTCCGCTTATGGTCATTCCATTGTTACCCTTTCCACTGACTTTTGATGCGGCAGGCATTCCTGCTTTAAGTAACAAAGGATTATCCGCACTGTATTTTGTAAGTGTATAATAATCGTTATCACCCGTCAAATTCTGATTTAAAGGAATGGCATTTGACGCAACCACATAGCCTGACGGGCCATTCTCAGGTGCATAACTTGCATTATCGGTAAAGATGCTATTTGCCTTTGTATCACCAGGCGAAATATAGCTGACACCGTCTATATTCATTGTACCCTCACTTCGCAGTGTTATATTATCAATTTTTACAGAGCCGCCTTTTGTCGGTACTGCAAAGCGCATAAACATATCGCCGCTTAAAAGCGAATTCATTGTCGTTTTATCAACAGCCTGATACTTGTATTCTATTGGTGTTGACGTATCTTTAAGAGTCATAGGTTCACCGTTTAAGTATTGCTTTACTGTCAAAACCTGATTTTCTTCATCATATATAAGTGCTGTTTGTATGTGATATGTAGTTCCCTCAGTTGCTATTTTATTTGAAGCCGTAAAGCTCAAATCAGCCGCTTTTGTGGCATAATCAGTCGCTAAATCTGCCTTCTTTGTGTAGCCGCAAATTCTTCCGGTGTTTTGTATTCTGATAATTCCGAGCATATCCGTATCCGCATCTTCACTGCTTCTTAGCACAAGATAAAACGGTGAGGTTAAATTATTCATTGTTACATCAAAAGACAAAATCATTGGTCCTTTTGAAAAATCGAATTTAGGCAGCGGTTTTGTGACAGCTTTATTATTGTCGATAATTGCAAACGCACTGTTTGTAGCTGTAATGTTAAGAGAATAATCGCCTTCATCAGCGTTTGCACGCGTTAAATCTGCATTAACTTTTCTTACCGACTTCGCCTTACTCATATCCTCAGGCAGAGCGTTAAAATTTTGGTTCCAATAATAACCGTACTCCGTTCCCTGTCCTCCGCTTGTAACCGCCGCATCTTCGCTCGGCGGTTCCTCACCTGTTGTCGTTATAGTCTGTGAAAAATCGCCTAAGGTAACGGTATATTCAGTACCCTCGGTTAAATCTTCAGTTATATTTATTGTCCATACATTCGGTTCTATTTCCGACTGCTCACCCGTAAAGTTTTTGCCGTCAGAGCCTGTCATTTTTACATTTTCCGCACTAAGATAACCCTCGCTGAACTGCGGTGCGGTTATAAAGCGTATCGCCTTCGCATTTGTGGGTAGCTTGCCGTCAGCGTCAAGCGTAATTGCATTGTCGCTTCCGTCGAGTATTTCAGTTTCTCTTGCGGCAATCGTTTTACTCCCCATAGCCGCGCGGCACAAACATATGTACGGACTGCTTACAGCCTCGCCCGCAAGATTTGTAATAAACGAATTATCCTTTAGCTTTAAAATATAAAATTCATTGTTGCTAGTAATATCCAGTCCACTTACGTTCATTCCGTTATTGCTCTTCCAGCCGACCTTTGATTTAGCAGGAGTTCCTGCTTTTAAAAGCAGAGGATTGTCTACCGCATCATATTTTGTAAGCGTATAATACTCATTGTCGTCTGAAAGCTCAGTCTGTGACGCCGTAATTTTATTTATTGCCCTTGGATAACCTGACGGCTTGCAATCGGGGTCATATTTCGCCGTGTCCGTATATTCTATACTTGCGACTTGAGTATTTGCTCCTATCCAGCCTACAAGTGGCAAATCCGTCTTACCCTCACTGCGAACAGTCAGATTGTCTATAACGCATTCAGAGTTTTTTACCGGAGCATTAAAACGCCAGTACAGCTTGCTGTTCATCATATTTTGCATCTTTGTTTTATCTTCGTCCGTAAACTTATATTCCAACAATTCGTTGGTTTTTACATTCATTAAAGGTTCACCGTCAAGATAATATTTAGCCGTCATTATGCCATTGCTGTCATTGTATGAAATAGAAATCTGAATTTGATATTTTTTATTTAGATCATACGTTTTTCCTGTTGAAACCATTGCGCTGTTAGGGTCGGATTTTGTTCCAGCAACTTCGTCAACCTTCGTGTTTGCACCAACAAGGTTATAGTCATAGCCATACACGGTGCCATCTTTAAATCTTACACCGTGAAACAAATCATTATCACCCGCATTTGGATTTGTTGTACCCTCTGCGCTGCTTCTTATAGCAAAATAAAAGTTTCCGTCAGTCAAAACCATAAAATCATACGATAATACCATTGAACCCTTTGAAAAATCAAATTGGGGCATTTTCTGTGTAACAGCTCCATTCATTTCGTCAATAGGCATAACTCCATTTCCTGATGATGTAAATTTTATGGCATAATCGCTTGTTTCCTCATTTACAGTATAGCGTCCCACTGTTCCGCCCCACCATCTTGCAAAACCGCCTGACTTCTGAGTTCCCACAGGTAAATCGTTAAAATCCTGACACCAGTAGTAGTTGTAGTCTGTTTCAGTTCCTCCGCTTTGAACTGCCGCAGCCGAGGCAACAGTACCGAATATCAGGCAAAAAGCCGTTAAAGCCGATGTCAATTTCAAAAAAGTCTTTTTCATTTTCTCTCTCCTCTCTTTTTTTCTATTCCCTTATATACAATCTCTTGAACTTAGTGCTGTCCTTTGTTCCGACAATACCCTCGCCGTAGGTCATATAGCCCACACGTCCGACGCCGTCGTTTTCATTGATTACCATAGAGAATTTCAGTTCCGTTCCCGGCTGAATTTCCTGCAATTCGGGCATTAATGACTTCCAAGGCACACGCAGCTCATAATATGTATGCAGACCCTCTCGTACTATAGCAAGCTCGCTGTCGGATATACTTGTATAATCTCCATCACCTGTAAAGGTTGTTTTATGGCGGTATATCGTAGGCTTATCATCTAAAAGGCACATTGCAAATTCCTCAAACTCACTCTTTGCAAGCTTGTCCTCAGGGTCATATACAAGTGCAAGCTGAATACTGTCCATACTCCAGCAGTTTACAGGCGTGCAGCCACTTGCAAAATGAATATTATCCGTTACATCTGCATAAAAATATAAATTATCCTTATCCCATTTAACCGCAGCCTGACAGCTTAAATCATCAGGACCTGCATATGTGCTTCCCAGCGATAAAAGGCTCTTAAACTGGTCATTTCTGTTAAGCGTCATAAAACCATCCGTCCATTCATTACCCTTGCCGTCTATAACAATAGGACTGATTGCCTTCTGTGCAGCAGCAAAATTATAGCTTTTGCTGATATAAGAGCCAAGTCCGCTTTCCTCGTCTACAACAAACGCAGTTTCAACCTGTGTTTCGTCCGCAGTTAATCCTACAGGCAAACGCAACTTTAATTCTTTTGTTTCATTTGGAAGCAGGGTAACCTTGGTATCGGGCACTTTTTTATGCCATTCATTTGGAGAAATCAGCGTAAGTCGTCCTTTTACTATATCATTTCCAGCATTTGTAATGCTGCACCGCATTTCCCAGCCATCTGAAACCGCATTAAGAGCAGATTCAAGCTGAACAGGTTCCTGATAGGTTAAATAAATATATCCGTTATACCATACCTTGTTTTCTCCCGTAATCAGCAGACGAACTCTCTCTGTTCCGGACACCGCTTTGCCTGCGGAAATTGTAAGCTTCCCTTCTTGAGAATTTATAGTTCCTGACCCTTTTATCCTAACTTCACTGCCTTCTAAAGCATCGGCAGAAACAGTCACAGGCTTACCGCTGTAATTTTTGATTTTTATATCTGCGTCCTTTCCATAAGTTACCGATATAGCGATCTGTTCGGGATAAACGCCACCCTCAGTACATTCAAATGATGTAAAGTCTCCTTCAATATACTGTACGCGTTTGTTAAGGTCAAAACTGTAAACACCTTTTACCCCACTTATCTCTTCAGCATTTCCATAAGAGTCATAAAGCGTTAGTTTGTCTGTTCCCAGCTTCAGCGTTGCGAGCTGTCCATTCTCCCGATTGGAGTACATTACCCCAAACTGCTTTCCTGTTTTCTTATTCTTGAAGCGCAGAATAATACTCGTGTCATTTAATTTGATTTCATCTATATATTCTGAATCAGCATACATATGGTTCATTTGACTTACCATGAGGTACGCAGGCTTTGCACCGTACGGAACCATATACGGAAGCGGATACGTCAGTCTGTCTCGCATAATTCCGAAATTGCTTTCTCTGTCTGCACGAATGTTTGTGTTCTTATCAAGCAAACAATAGTGATAATATCTGTCAACAATTCCCGTTGATAAAATCAACGGATATGCCTGCGCAATGTATGCGCCCTGCTCTAAATAAGAATTTACGTCCTCGTAGTTGGAGGAATATCCATATTCTGTTATCCAAAGTAGTTTGTCCTCCAATCCATACTTTTTCATCAGTTCTTTTATTTTAACCAAATTTCTGTCTCGAACAGAATAAGTTAAAGGGTCGCCATCCCATTGATAAGGATGAATGGATAAAATATCCATATCCTTCCCTATTCCTGTATCCAGCACTTCGCTAATCCACTCTATCGGTGCACCGGAAGTATTTAATCCGATAACAGGAATATTAGGGTTGATGTCTCTGATTGCCGCCTTAGATACCTCGTACAGCTTGGCATAATCTGATGCGGGACGATTTGAGAGATTAAAGCTATGATTAGGTCCAAGATTATATTCATTCCATATCTCAAACTGGTCAGCCGTATCGCCGAACATATCCGCTACCATACGGCAATAATCTGCCCAGCGGCGAAGTCCTTCTTTTGTATATGGAGGTGTACGCTCTGTTTCAGAAAAAGCATACTGAGCACCCATCCATGAGGCAGAATGAATATTTATATCAATTTCCATTCCGTTATTTTTAAACGCTCTGAAAAGCGACTTAAACGCCATAGGTATTCCCACTCCCGTTGGCTCATAATTATTCGCACTTCGGCGAAAATTATTATAATACAGCATCATTCGCACATTGCGTATCCCAATTTTCCGCGTCAGCTCTACAATGCGTTCATCTTCCGGATTTGTAAGTGCAATTTGAATACCCATATGCTTATTCACAAAATCATCGCTTTCATGCCGTACATAGGAAAATTCAGTTCCGCAATGGCTGTAAAGCTTTTTCTCTGTATCACGTGCCTCAATATCTACGCGGTAAATCCCGTATTTATCAACTTTGAATTTATGTGTAACCTTCTGTTTATCAAGTGGCTCAACACTGACTGTATCCTCTGCCGTATCAATGAGCGTACCGTATTCATCGCGTATCGTCCATTCAATATCAAGGTCATATCCACCGTCCGCCTGAGAGTGAACAGGATATATTGTATTATCAATATTCGCGCTAAGCTCTATTTCCTCGCCCTGAAAAAATATATTACCTATATGCTTTTCCGTATCAGCAGTAATATTTATACGGCTTACGGTATCTAAACGGTATAGTCTGATTGCTGAAATCGTAACCTCTCCGCCTCTTGAATATCCCATAGATTTACTATAAATCCCTACACGGAAATCGTATCCGTCCAACTCATTCGCAAACCTCGGATTTGGCAAAAACCACTGATAATTACGCCAAACCTTGGTATCGTTAAAAATTATATACTCACGCTCTCCTGCGTTAACCGAGGCATTAAGCGGTGTGTTTGCGCTCATTTCCCCTGCTTCTTGTCGGATAATCGGCTGGTACTTCATACTGTCATACTCAATTGTCAGACTTGAACGTCCTTCATCATAGTATTCAACAGCCACAGCATAGCTTTGACCGTCCGTAACCGAGTGCGCAATAGAATCATCGATATCCACATTGATATATCGTGCATTATTGCCCTTATTCGGCGTAATAACCCAACCTTGCTTTCCTAGATAATTCTTAACTGTAATCTCTGACGAATCATCGCCTATTTCCGCCGTCATACCAACTAGTTCAGGCTTGTCGCCGAATATAGCATGAGCAACCTCAATGCCGCCCTCTATACCCTGCTGCCAACCCTGATTTAAGGAAGATGTGGGAGAATAGTCATTCTCATGAGCCATGCACAGATTGTTTGTACAAAACACAAACAGAATAGCCGTGGTCAAAAACAGTATTCCTATTCTTCTCATTCAATCACCTTATCCTTTCACTGCACCAATCATAACGCCTTTTGTAAAGTACTTCTGTACAAAAGGATACATAATCATAACAGGAAGAGTGCTGACAACAATGAGTGAATATTTCAAAACATCCGCCAAGCCCTGTTTGGAAGTCATAGTATCAAAATCAGTAGTCATTGCCGTATCAATCTGATTTGCCAGCAAAATATTTCTCAGCACAATCTGGAGCGGATTTAACTTTGCATCCGTAATATACAGAAATGCGTTAAAATAAGAATTCCAATGTGCTACGGCATAATAAAGGGTTATAACCGCAATTACGGGCTTTGAGAGCGGAAGCAGTATTTTCCAGAAATATGCTATATCGTCACATCCGTCTACTCTTGCCGCCTCCAAAAGTTCGCTCGGTATGCTGTTTTCCATAAATGTCCTTGCAATCATAAGATTATATACCGACATTGCCGTAGGCAAAATCATTGCCAGCGGTGAATTCATAAGACCTAATTTATTTACAACCATATATGTAGGTATCATACCGCCCGAAAAAATCATTGTAAATGTGAAAATAAAACTCCACATTCTTCTGTACGGCAAATCCTTTCTTGACAGAGGATAAGCCGCTATTAATGTCAGTGCCACATTAAGCATAGTTCCAAACAGAGTGTATAACACTGTATTTCTAAATCCGATAAGCACTTCATTTGTCTGAAATACCGCCTTATAGCCCTCCAAGCTAAAGTTAACGGGCAGTAAAAATACACGCCCCGCCATTACTGCCTCTTTAGAGGATAATGACGACGAAACTATAAATATAAGAGGCCAGAGAAGAATTATCAAAATCAACAGGATTACAGCATAAATAACCGCATAAAACAAAGTGTCCTGTTTAGATGTTTTTATACTTTTCTTTGCTTTAACGCTCATAATCTCTTACCTCCTTACCACAGACTTGTATCACCGTACTTATTGGCAAGCCAATTTACGGTCGAAACAAGAATAAAATTAATTATCGAATTAAACATACCTATTGCAGTAGCATACGAATAATTTCCTCCACTTGCCGATATACCCACCTTATACACATAAGTTGAAATAACCTCGCTTAATCTCAGGTTCACATCATTTTGCATAAGATATATTTTTTCGAAGCCCAAATTCATAACCTGACCTGCATTTATAATAAGCAGTAATATAATTGTAGGCATAATTGCAGGAAGGTCAATGCTTATTACACGTCTTAGCCTTGATGCGCCATCCATCTGAGCCGCTTCGTGTAAATCGGGTGATACTGACGAAAGTGCTGCCAGATAGATTATAGAGTCCCATCCCATGTTCTGCCACACACCCGACCAAACATACAGATGTAAAAATGAGGTTGGACTTGAAAGCAGGTCGGGCGCATTTGTACCAAACATCATCTTATAAATATTACCGTACAATCCGACAAACGGATTGAAAAATTGGTTAACCATTCCGACAAGTACCACTACCGAAATAAAGTGCGGAACATATACAATCATCTGCGTAGCTTTTTTAAATCTTTTATTTCTCATGATGTTAATACTCAATGCCAAGAGTATTGGTACAGGAAAACGTGCCACAAGCGAGTACACCGATGTAACCAATGTGTTTTTCAGTACACGTGCGAACTGGTATGAGCTGATAAAATTTTTGAAATGCTTCAATCCAACCCATGGACTTCCCCATACTCCCTTTGCCGCATCAAAATCCTTAAATGCTATTTGCAGTCCCATCATCGGTCCGTAAGCAAAGATAATAATGTACAAAAGAGGAAGAATCAAGAATAAAAACAGCTGCCAATGCTTTTTCAAATTTTCGATTAAGGATGTCCTCTTAATTGTGTGGGTTTGCAAAACTACCTTTGTTGTTTTCATAACGGCATATCCTCCTATTTATTGCATCTGTCATATGCTTTCTGCACAATATCAAGCATTTCATCAACACCTATCGCTTTCATTTCCTTGAGATAGTCCTCCCAACCGCTTTCAATATCCCAGTCTCCGATTATAAATCGTGCTACGCTGTCTTTGCGATAACTTGTAATGTTCTGCTGAATTTCATTGATAGCATTTATTTCATCCTCAGTGTAAATTATTTTTGTTATATATTCCTTAGGTTTCTTATCAAGATAGGATTGCAAATGCTCCGCAATTCTTGTTTCATATATATTGGAGCCACTGTCTACTGTAGCACAAGCAAGCTCATAACCGCGGTATGCGGGAGCACCCTGCTGCCAATGAGAATTTTGTGGCGAGCCCCATGCCAATATAGGCTTGATTTTCGCCTTATATCCCATACTTTCGAACATACCATGATCGCCCTCTTCCGGTTCAACCCAATCCGTTCCCTTCTTACCAAATCTGTTCCAAATGGACATTTCTTCACTCATCATAATATCCCCTAAACGAAATGCTGCTTCAGGATACTGGCAATTTTTTGTAATAAAGAATGAGTTTGTCGGGATACTTGCCCCATATACTGCATAGCCCGTACCGTTATCCTGTGTAAGTGGTGCGAGAATATCATATCCTTCCGCTCTATCTGTTGCATTGATAAGATAGGTCGGTGCCATAGAGGTAAAGCAACCCACTTGCACGCCACTTGGGTTTTGTATTGTCTGTCTGGTCTGTTCACCATCAGAAGTAAAAGATGATGGAGAAAGCAAACCCTCTGTGCAAAGCTTATTCAAATACTTTAATGCCTCTTTATACTCAGGCTCAACATAAGCCGCTTTAATTTTTCCATTCTCAGGATATAGATAATTGCTTTGAATATCAATTGGTTGGAAGGCTGCTGCAATAAAGTCACAGAACCAGTTTTCTCCGCCGCTTGTAGCGCCGATAAACGGAATCTCATCTGCTAATCCGTTACCATTTGGGTCTTTCTCCTTAAACGCCTTTAAAACATTATAAAATTCGTCCAAAGTTTTCGGTTCTGAAAGATTTAGCTTTTCAAGCCACGGCTTGTAAATCCACATACGATATCCCAGCTCGTTTTGCAGGATTTTCTGATAACGCGGTATTACATAGATATTGCCATCAGCCATAGTAATCATATCCTTAAGATTAGTTTCTGCTTTTAAAACATCATTCAAATAATAAGCGGAATTATCATAGTATTGATTCAAAGATTTGATGAAACCTCTTGAACCATATCTCAAAATAGAGCTGTCCTCCATAGGAACATTCACAATTATATCCGGCAAATCCTTACCGTCTGCTGCAATCATCAGTTCTACCTTTTGCTTTGCCTCTGCGACTGTTGACGGCAGATAAACAAATTCAATATCACAATTCATTTTTTCTTCAAGTGCTTTGGTATAAAGATTTTCGTCATAATCTGTAACTAATGCATCTTTTGGAATACCCACTGTCAGAGTAATTTTTTCCTTGCAAACAGGAAATTCTCCCGGTGGATTAAGATTTTTGTCCATCACATAAGCTTCGTTCGTCGTTGTAGCAACATTATTTTTCTCTCCGCAGCCGCTAAGAACCGTAGCTCCGAGAGTGCAAATCAATAAAAATGATAGCAATTTACAAATCTTTTTCATAATTCTCCATCCTTTCATAAATGAAAATTTGTTATTTATCTTACTTATTCACCGCCGAGAGGTCCGAACGAATAACCGTTGTTAAGCGGTTTCATTTCGTGCAATTTCCACACAAACAGTTTAATTGTATATCTCTCCGTAGGAATAGGTGTAAAATCAAGGTTTAATTTATAATTACCGTTTTCTGTAATTTCCGTAATTTTTGCCGTGACAAGCTGTCTGTCTGAATTATAGACAGCGGCTAAAATGCGCTCGCCGCCCTCAAATTTTTCCAGCGCAATGTCTGCCGAAACCTCTGCTCCGTTTTCTGTCAGTTTTGCCGACTGTTCGGGTGTCGGACTTACTGTCGGAGTTGCCGTTGGCTCTGTTATCGGTCCTGCTGTCGGGCTTGCCGTTGGACTTGCCGTTGACTCTGCTGTCGGACTTACTGTCGGAGTTGCTGTTGGCTCTGCTATCGGCCCTGCTGTCGGACTTACTGTCGGAGTTGCCGTTGGCTCTGCTGTCGGAGTTGCCGTTTGCTCTGCTGTCGGGCTTGCCGTTGGACTTGCCGTTGGTGTCGGAGTTACTTCAGCTATCTGTGAAAATTCAATGACGGTTTCCGCATCTTTAATATTGTAAATTCCGTTTTCTGTCTGCTGTCCGTTGCAGAATGCTATTTTCCCTTCCTCTGCTGTCAGATCAAGCGCTCCTATAGTATTATTGTCCAATATAGCAGTACCGCCATTTCCGGCCTTTACCAAATAATCATTATACGGCTTAAAAGTACCGCTCCAGCCGCTTACATCTCCTATTTTATCCTTCCATTTATCATAAGTACCATCAGCAAAAATCAAATACGAGTTTTCTGTTGTTAAATTGCTTGATGCACGGCTGGCAGCAAAAATCCCCGAATTGTCCTTGTTCCCGCTGCTTAAGCCCTCGCCTGTAATCAGACGTGCATCACCGCCAACCCAAACGGCAGTTGTGCCGTCAACATGAAAATTTGAATTCCATGAACCTGACCAATCATTATAGCATCCGCCGTAAATGCGTCGTGTCACCTGTCCGCCTGATACGGCAATACGAGTATTTCCTGTCATAGTCTGACTCATTGAGCCACCGAATATTCCTTCAACGCTTCCACCGCTCATATTTATGTAAGTATCGCCTTTATATACTGTAGTTTTATCCACAGTTCCGCCATACACATTCATAACTCTGCCACCGTCAATACTTATGTGTGTAGCTCCGCCTTTTATGTCCGTTCCTATTCCCGAACCGCCACCGACTACATACGCAATCGCCGCATTATCCTTAATTGTTATATAGGTTTCTCCTGCTACTTCAGAACCGCTGTACACACCTCCACCGAACACTCTTGAATCATAATAATTTTGCGAGCTGTCCTCTACGGAATATTCACTGTTTACCGTTCCTCCAATTACAATATGAGTATCGCCGTTTACAGGAGAATTCCAGCCGCCGCCGTAAATGCGACGATAACATCCGCTAAGAAGTGTCAAATCGGTACTCTCTGCAGTATTCCCAATCGAATTGCCTCCAAGAATATCAATTGGCTCTGTCATGGTCAGACCTTCACCCATTACAAGAGAATTTCCGCAGGCAAATATTCGGTTCGCCTTTTCATCCATGCTCGCTGCAGCCTTTGTAACAAACTTCAATTTTTCAAATTTTACCGGACCGCAAATCCTTAAAGATACGATTTCAGTTAAGTCAATACCTCCCTCAGTAACTCCCGTAATCGGATTTTGTCCTGTTACGGTCAGACTTTTTGAGGTATCCCAGCTTGAAACACGAACTGTGTCAAGCAATACTATTGTATCTCCGTCCTCCGCAAGTTCAAATGCCTTTTGCATTGTGTTTACAGGCGAAGCTGCGCTTCCCGTTCCGTCTGAGCTTCCATTCATGCTTGATACATAAAAATATTTTCCCGTATCTGCATTTATCGGCAAATTGGAACGGAAAGTGTCCGTTTCCTGCATTATCGGAAGTTTCAAGTTAAAACTACCATCTGATTTTATTTTTTCCTGTGTTATGTAAGTGATATTCTCAGGAATTGGGTCAACAGCCGTATCATTATTTGACAGTACCATAGCAGTCAGCCATTTCCCTACATTCCTGTCCCCAAATGTGCCTGTGATTTCCAGCATCGCCGCCGATACTGGCAAGCTTCCTGATAATAACATTATCCATGCGACAATCACCGTTCCAATTCTTCTTTTGAGATGTTTTTGTTTCATGTTTTATCGCCTCTTTCCAATCTTGTTTTTCATATTCTAATTATATAAAATTATAATATAATATGCTATAAGAAAAAACGGAAATGAGTAATAAGATTGCGAAAATTCTATGTTTCTATGCGGTCTGTGACACATATGCATTAACTTAATATTAGCAAATTCAACAAAAATATTATAATTGTTGTATGAAGAAAAATAGGCTGTATTATAAAAATTGTAGTATATAAAATCATAACAGCTTCATATCCTGTATAATAGAATTATCACCCAACCATTTAATGAGGAATTTGTTATACTCTACATAAATTATACTCAAAATATCTTGGGTTTTCAAGGAATTTTACTAAAAAAAATCACTTTCACTGTCTTGCGCTCATTGATATTCACAGAGTTCTTGATATTCTCCCTAACAGAAGTCAAGTATTTCATAAGCGATATGTAGTAGCAATACACCGATATTGCCTGTGCCTTCTTCAAAAACGGCACTCAAGTTATTGACCGTTGCCACCTTATGCGCCAAATGGTCTGGGCTTTCGATAAGGTAAGAAAACGGATACAGCAAATCTACGGCAAAAAATATCGGTTGCTATTAAAACATTCAAAACGGCTTCTCATAAAACGAAATACCAAGCTTAAGGATTTTGAAAAAGAACGGTCAAATTCTCTGCTTTACATACCTGATGAAATGCTTCAGGCGTACTATCTTAAGGAACAATTCTACAAGATTATGGACGGCAATGACCATCAGACAGCAAAGCAGCTTATGTCTGACTGGATTTCATCCGCTGAAAGCTGTAATATTGAAGAATATAAGTATTGCGCTAAAACACTGCTGAATTGGCAGACTGGAATACTAAACTCCTTTGACGTCCCCTATTCAAACGGTTTTACCGAAGGCTGCAACAACAAAATCAAGGTTCTCAAACGTAATGCTTACGGATACCGCAATTTTAAACGATTTCGCAATCGTATCCTGCATATGTTCAGCTACAAAAACGACCTTGCAAAACAAGATCGCCGATATACATTCATATATTGGTGATTTTCCATTCCACAGATTTCACCACAACTATTGACATTTAGCCTTTCTTCTTGCACATAGTTCGCAAATGCGTGTACAGCAGACGTCTCATCGAAAATCTTGTTTACTTAAATACCTTTTATTCAGTTTTGTGCGTTTGATTGCTCAAAATAACACATCAGAAATGTCCGATAGGCATTTCTAATCTATCATCTTGATATGAATTTTTGTAACAAAAAAGGGAGTAATAGCATCAGATGTACACTTACATCGTTTACTATTACTCCCTAATTTTTCAAAACAAAAAAGGTGACTTACAAAAAAGTAGTCACCTTTAATGGCTCCTCCAGCTGGGCTCGAACCAGCGACATCATGATTAACAGTCATGCGCTCTGCCAACTGAGCTATAGAGGAATATCTCTTTAGCTTTCGCTAACTTTTTCTTTAAACACCAAAGATAACGACTTTTGTCGTTATCTTCAGCATTCTTCGTTCCGGCAACTTTCTACTTTCCCAGGCAGTCACCCACCAAGTATCATCGACGTTAAGGAGCTTAACTTCTGTGTTCGGCATGGGAACAGGTGGTTCCTCCTTGCTATCGTCACCGGATCTTCTCTTTTGAGGTCATACCCTCAAAACTAAACAACATAACTTCACAATGCGTTTTCTCTAATTTCTTATCTTTCTCGTTCCTAACCTTTGATGTAGCGATACATCTGTATTTTAATCTGCTCTTGCTTTTTATGCTCAAGCTTACGCTTGTATGTACTCCGCATTGCCTTTCGGCAACCAGTCGCTCCTCGCAATTCTTTGAATTGCTTCTGCTCCTTTGCTTTCGTACATATTCGCATTTTTATCTGCTCCGCAGATTAAAATGCTTGGTCAAGCCCTCGGACTATTAGTACCGGTCAGCTACATACATTACTGCACTTCCACCTCCGGCCTATCAACCATGTAGTCTTCATGGGTCCTTACTAGCCTACGCTATGGGAAATCTTATCTCGAAGGGGGCTTCACGCTTAGATGCCTTCAGCGTTTATCCCGTCCGTACTTAGCTACCCTGCTATGCCCTTGGCAGAACAACAGGTGCACCAGCGGTACGTCCAACCCGGTCCTCTCGTACTAAGGTCAGCTCTCCTCAAATTTCCTACGCCCGTGATAGATAGGGACCGAACTGTCTCGCGACGTTCTGAACCCAGCTCGCGTACCGCTTTAATGGGCGAACAGCCCAACCCTT
>OGZX01000052.1_pt1 | contig 114690 bp, 90 predicted proteins | sample 1576881 | NCBI WGS metagenome assembly OGZX01 (sample SAMEA3541542, study PRJEB24748) | human gut metagenome | biome: human gut; feature: human-associated habitat; material: faeces | place: China | collected 2012 | reverse complement strand
TTGCATGTGTTAAGCCTGTCGCTAGCGTTCATCCTGAGCCAGGATCAAACTCTTCGTTGTTAAATTGTTTTTTATACCTTTGCTCAGAATCTCGTTATTTATTGTAGTTATTGACGGTATGTTTAGTATTTCTACTACGTCTCTTGTACTACTTGTTGATATGTAAATCTTTCAAAGAACTTGTCGCGCTTCGTTTAGCGAACGTGGCTGCAAAGATAACAACTTTCTATTTTAACTTCCAAATCTTTTCGGAACTTTTTTCAAAAGTTTTTTGTTTCATCATTTATAACCCTGCGTTCTCTCTCGAATGCGGATGCAAAAGTACTGCTGTAGAACATAACTTCCAAATCTTTTCAAAACTATTTTTTCATGCCCTCGCAACGTTTTTACGCTAAAGGCTGAAATACTGCCTGTTACACACAAAACTTTTTTCTCATCCGCAGAAATCCTTATTTTCAGTGCTTGTACAGACTTTTATATGCATATAATAATGTACATGGAAAGGCGAAGGATTGCAGAACGACTATAACTTTGAGTTCAACGGGTCATAGTTATGAGTTTACCAATTCATAACTATGATGTATCTTTGCCTCTATATTAATTATTCATCTAAAAAACTTAATTCTAAATGGAATCAGTAATGAGAAAAACAACAGCCACCGGCTTATTGGCAACTTGCGCCGTATCATTAGCCATGTTTTCATCGTGCGCCAGTGCCGAACCGAACACACTGACGCAGGAAGAAGTAGCCGACGGCTGGCAACTGCTCTTTGACGGAAAAACACTGAATGGCTGGAAAGATTACAACGGGACCACCCTGACGCAACCCTGGCATGTAGTCGACGGATGCATCCAGGCCAAAGGTGACGGAAGCGATGCCAGCGGTTATATTGTAACTGACAAACAATACGAAAACTTTGAGCTCTCCTGGGACTGGAAACTTTCAAAAGGCGGTAACAGCGGCATGCTATATCACGTAGTAGAACGCCCGCAGTTCGCGGTTCCTTATGTAACAGGTCCCGAATACCAGTTGATAGACGAGCCGAACTTCCCGGAACCGCTGGAAGAATGGCAAAAATTGGGTGTAGACTACGCCATGCATCTCCCTGATAAATCAAAAATGAAAGTGAACCCGCAGGGAGAATGGAATAATTCAAAGATCGTCTTTGACAACGGACATGTCGAACACTGGTTGAACGGTGCTAAAATCCTGGAGTTCGAGGCCTGGACTGATGACTGGCATGCCAAAAAGAATAGCGGCAAATGGGCGAATGCTCCGGAATACGGTTTAGCAAAGAAAGGTGTACTATGCCTGCAAGACCATGGCTACCCCGCATCTTTCCGCAACATCAAAATCAAGGAACTTCCCCGGAAAACAAAAGAAGTCGAACTCTTCAACGGAGTAGACCTGAAAGGATGGGAAGCCTACGGAACGGAAAAATGGTATGTAAAAGACGGCCTGCTGATCTGTGAGAGCGGTCCGGATAAGAAATACGGCTATCTGGCAACACGCGATTATTACGATGATTTCGACCTGACAGTAGAATTCAAGCAGGAAGCAGACGGAAACTCCGGCGTATTCATCCGTTCCTTTATAGAAGAAGATGTGAAAGTAAACGGCTGGCAGGTAGAAGTGGCTCCTAAAGGATACGACACGGGCGGCATCTACGAATCATACGGACGCGGCTGGCTGGTTCAGATTCCGGACGAAAAAGAAAATATCCTGAAAGAAGGCGATTGGAATACCATGCGTATCAAAGTACAGGGAGATAACGTGCAAACCTGGTTGAACGGACAGGAGATGGTTAACATCAACGACGAAAAAATCGGAGCCGGGCAAGGACGCATCGCCTTGCAGATCCACGATGGCGGCGGTATCAAGGTTCTATGGAGAAATCTGAAAGTTAAAACATTATAGTCCCTGACCCATAAAAAAACGACTCCCGTCCCCAATAATATGAGACGGGAGTTATTTTTTCATCCTCTACGACCATGTCCTTTACGAGGAGACTGGGAGCGTTGCTTCTCAAGATATTGTTTATACTGATCTTCAGTCAGTATCTTCTTCATTTCAGCATCCCGGTCATTCCGCATGGTTATCATCTTCTCGCGCATCTTTTGGCGATCCGAATCGGCCTGTTTCCTTTCCGCTTTCATCTTGTCTCTAAACTCAGCTTCCACTTTGCGGAAATCTGCTGCTTGTTTCTCATCCAATTTCAGATCAGCAATCATCTTTTCACAACGCTGTGCCGGATCACCTCCTTTTTTTGCACCCCGTTTGCCTCCCTGGGCAAAAACAGAAACCGAACTGATCAAGAGAACCAAACACAATCCTATTACCTTCTTCATAAACTAATTACCTGTTATTAATATTAAACTTGTTTGTTTTAGAAGCGCTTCTGGATAATAGACTTGAAGACAGACGAAAGGTTTAAGCTAATCCGGAGTTATTTTATTATTTAACACAGATTTGCTATTTAACCGGGCCACAGCCGATTCCTTCGGCATTCCACTTCCGAAGGAAGAAATCCAATTTGGTCAGAAAACGTTGGTAGTCCTTGTTGGAGGCGTCCGTCCATCCTGTTTCCGCATAAGCAGCCAGGCGTGGATATACTTTCAGATTCATGCTCTCGACCGTCGGAATAAACTCTCCCCACATCTGGCATCCCAATCCCAGCACTTTACTCTTCTGATCTTCCGTCAAACCTTCAGGTACAGGATTGAAAGAGTATGCTTTCTCCATAGGAATCGATTCGTATGAATAATCCAGATAGGTATATTCATGGTAAGAATTAACCACATCATAGCCTTTCTCAATCGTTTCCCTGATAAGAGCCGTATCTCCTTTCCAGAAATGAACGATCGTGCCGGAAGCCAACTCTTGTTTGCCCCTTTCCGTATCGGCATCCGATTGATATTCATGCAACCGAGCTCCGGTAATTTCGTTCCATCCCATCATTCGCTTGCCTTTGGCAGCCAGCATATTGGATATTTCATTTGTAAAATAGACCTGAAGTTCAGCCGGAGTCTTCAAGTTATGCTTTGCCATGTAAGCACGGATTACCGGGGAGTTTTTCCATTGGTCATACTTCACCTCATCACCACCGATATGAAATACGGCACCAGGGAATATCGCAATCACCTCATCCGTCACATCGTCCAGAAACTCCATGACTTTCGGATCGGCCACATTAAGGACCTCATAATGCACCCCGAATTTACCAGGCACCCGGATCTGCTTCCCACTTGTACCCAGCCAGGGATAGGAAGCGATTGCGGCACTGGCATGTCCCGGCATACTCACTTCGGGAACAATCGTTATATGCCGTTTAGCCGCATAATCGACAATTTCTTTCAAATCGTCCTGCGTATAAAAACCGCCATGACGTTTTCCGTCGTACACGTCACTTCCAAAATGATTAATTTCGGAAGAGTCTCTGAAAGCTCCTATTTCCGTCAGTTTCGGATATTTCTTTATTTCGATTCTCCATCCCTGATCGTTAGTCAGATGCCAATGGAAGACATTCATTTTCAGAGCTGACATCTCATCCAGCAGGTGCTTCACCACTTCCTTGCCTTTGAAATAGCGTCCTTCGTCCAACATAAAAGCGCGCCATGAAAAAGCCGGATAATCTGTAACAGTCCCTTTCTGTATCACCAACTTACCGTCTTTTTCTTTAATTACCTGCTGCAAAGTCCGAATACCGTTCAGGATGCCGGACGGCGAATTTGCTTTTATCACAATCTTTCCGGATGTTGCATCCAGGATATAGCCCTCTTTTTTATCCGGTAAAACCGTCGGGTCCAGTTGCAAAGTTATATCCGCACTTCCACTACCTTCTTTCAATATGGCTTCGGCAGAAAAATCAGAAAGCAAGTATGATTGAAGGAACTGTGCTTCATTCGCCAGCTCCGCGGGATAAACGACAACCGGCCGGCTTTTCAATTTCACAAGCCCCGGAGTATAGACAATATCCGCAGGTTGGGGAATCACAGCATACTCTTCCACAGGAGGTTCCTGGCAAGAACAAAGAAGTGCCAGACAAAGGGAGATAAGAAAACTTGATTTCATAAATATCTGAATTTAAAGTTAGCTCACTGCAACAACAGCATCACAATGAAGGACAAAAATACGCTATTTATCCAACAGTCTAAACTATTTATCTCCAAAACCGAAAAAAAATCAGACAATAACCCTCTTTTCAGTCATTTCTCTATTTCAGCTGAAATTACAGTCGGTTTAGGATTGACTCTTTTCAAGCTTTTCTACCTTCCCGGCTGACAAGAGGTGAAATGAGTTGCCGGAAGGTCCTCCGGAAGGCTGCAATTTGATTGCCGGTAGATGAATACACTGACATTGTGACAAACCTTAACTCCCGGAGAATCGCATATTTGAGGGCAAAGTTGGGTGATGTCTCAATTATTTAAAAGTTTTTTACAGGCCTTTCCGCAGTGAAGTGCGCAGCTTATTGCCATGAGGACGGTCATCATACTCGTGAAGACCGTCCTCACTGAGTATGACGACCGTCCTTAAGGCAATGAAGTCCCAGATAAATGAAATGCTGACCGTCTTCATGGCGGGGAACCCCTGAAAAAAAGGAAGAAGTCCCTTTTTGACCATAGAGAACAGGATTAGCATTTATTCATATTCAATATTCTTCTAAGCCAGAAAAATGCGTTTTATACAATAAGTCATAAATGGAATGCACCCTCTAAGCGGTCTCCCCTACGGTGTAGGGAATAGCGGAGAAACCTTCATATTCGCAGAACCGACAGATGCATAATAGTGATTATCTGCTCCCACATTCGATTTTACGATATGATAAAACAACGATCCATACAGCCTGTTTCCCGGATCGACAATGAAGTCCTGATAATTAAAATCTTCGGGAACCTGGCCATTGTTTATTTCGATGCCGGCCTGTTCTATTTTCAGGAAAGATTCACCAACCGTATGTCCGGCAAAATCAAGATCCAGCGATGTAATTATATTCTTACAATTCTGAGCATGAATCCTGCCGAACCAGCAAGAATGATCCATCTTCGAGAAGACATAGGCATTCTCGCAATCCCAGACGGACAGGTTATTTCCATTCATGTGTTCCGAAAAAATAAAACCATATCTGAAAGCGCTTTTTACATACGTATTCCTGAGCTCCTGCTCCGGGTTACACCATAAACGGGGTCCTATGAACCCGGCGGAATAATGCCCGTCTCGGGAGGGAGATGTTAAGGTGACATTTCTGGATGAAGAGTAAATCAATACGTTATCCGTATACACAGTTGCCGCATAAGCCATATTCAGTCCGGACAAACGGGGATATTTACCCTCCTCGGCTTTTGCCTGGAAAGCAATATCCTGTATTCTGACAACGGCCTGGTTCATACTATAAAGATTTGCTCCCGTTCCTACGGCCAGAATGGAAGTGGGCAGTTCTTTTGTATCCGTATAGAGCTCTCCCATTGTATCAGAGAAAAGGACAGTCCCGTTACTCCATACCGCCGCCTTATCTTCGGATGTATGGTTGGCATACGAGCAAGGTGTAACGACACAATTCTCCCCCATGATCCGGACCATCACATAATCCCGAACACCGGATGCACTGGATTTAGGTTTTATAATCAGATGTGCTTTCACTCTATAGCGTTCCTGTATCGTAGCCAACCGGTATAAGCCTTTCGGGAAATAGATCGTACCTCCGCCATGATCCATCACATAATCCAACACTGCCTGGATCGATTGTGTGTCATCCGTTACACCATCTCCTTTCACACCGAAATCCTTCACATTATAGACTAATTCCGAATAAGCCTTTCTCAAATTGAGAAGTTCCGAAACATCCGTATTCTGCGGAGATCTGCTGCATCCGCAAAATAAAACCAAGAATAAGAAAAGACTATATATACTCTTCATTTTTATACAATTTAAGTACATCAATCCATATGAAAGACCTCTTGCAAAGAGACCGATACGGGAGATGTATCTGGGTTAGTATCCATAATATCAGCCATATAAGCCCACCATTTCCAAAGAACAGGGGACGGGTCATGTGAAGGGACGGAATCGTCCACCATTTGAAATGCGAACAGATAGTTGCTCTCCCTGTCCCAATAAATGGAATAGTCACTTATACCACTCTCTTTCAGTTCCTTTTGCAACTCCGGCCAAATCTCATTGTGCCTTCTTTCGTATTCAACCTCGTATCCGGGTTTGAGATACATTTTAAATGCGTGTCGTTTCATGATATCTAATATTAGTATTCGATTAAAACTACAAATTCAATCTTTCCGGAGCTTTATCAGGATAACGCTTGAATCCGAGACTGTTTTCACTTTTAACTTGCCTGAGACATGCTCCAGGGCGACTATAGGAATCAGATCGTGTGTGTCATCCAGCATATAAATCTCCACTTGCGAATAATCACGGATGTTATCGACATCAAATAATAGATCTGTCGGACCGGATTTCCATAAAGTAGTCAGGATAGCCATATTCCCCTTATCGTCCGTTCCCGCCAGCGAACGGCTTCCTGCCGGTAAATTCTCTGTTGCCAACTGTAACCGGTTATCATACTTAATAATCTCTCCGAAAGCCTTCATCCCATAATAGCTTTTAGTCGGCTTACGGTCTTCAAAAAGCCCCCAGCGGGTTTCCGTCACGGTGTAATAGCACCCCAGGTCAACCGGCTTATCCTGCCAGCCTATCAGAATCGTATTTATGAAAGCGGCTCCTTCCACTCCCATTGCAAACTTCAACAATTCACCCTGTTTATGCCGGTCGAACGACCAGAAGATCGGGCCGGACGGGTTATAATGCCATTCATTCAAATGAAGTTCCGTCTTTTCGTAGCCGAACTCATCCAGCCATTTACGGATCAGAACCGGATGTTCCAATATATCTTTATCGTCCGGCGCATACAAATGGTAAGAATAGAAATCCAGCGGAGCTTTGTTCTTTGCACAGAAGGAAAGAAAGCTTTTCACATTCGCCTCTTCACCCGAACAATGTCCCGGCCCTCCGATTTTCAGATGCGGGAAACGCTTCTTCAGCTCTTTGGATACCTTCACATAGAAGTCATTGAATTCGGCAAGCGTCCCGGTCCACATCTGTGGCCCCAAATCCGGTTCGTTCCATATTTCCCAATACTCGATATCATAATGGAACCCATTCCATTTGCCTTCCGTATAATGGCGGATGATATTGGAAACGACCTCTATCCATTTCTTCACATCCTCCGGCGGATGAACGAAATACTTATTTTCGCTATGCTCGATTGTGGTGCCCAAACGGTAATAAACTTTTGTCCCCGTTTCCATGCAATTCCGGATATAGTCATCGGTCTGTTCGAAATAATAGTTTTCCGGATCATTGGCATTGGCATTCATATTACAGAAAATCAAAGGAATATCGACCAGACGAAGACCTCCGTTTTCAAAAGGGGCATCATGTAAACGGGTTACAGGTATATTCATCCGGGCAAAAGCATCCCGAATATTACAACCGGGCTGGGTTTCTTCCGTTAATGGAGGAGCCAGGTTCCCACCGTTTACCTTTTTGATTTTTCCGATAATCTCCTTCGATTGCACCTTAATGAGAGCAGGCACAGCGTCTTTCGCCCAAGTGTCTGCCACGACCAGTAATAAGGTGCAAATCAGATAAAAAAATAACACTATCTTTCTCATGGTTTCAAATTTTCATCAATAAAACATATTCCCTATTCTGATAAGAGCCATGCCTTCAGCTTGGTAAGTAACCCGAAGTTACGATCGACATAAATGCTTTCCCAGGGAGTTTTCTCCTGCTGTTCAACCTGTTTCGTCAACAAGGAGTCTGCCTCTTCCTCTTTTCTGTCATATATGGAGAAGCACCAGTCTTTTGCCAGGTTACCGCCTCCGTTTTTCCACAAGGACACCCATTCACCGGCTTCTTTTTCCTTGCCCAGCGAACGGAGGGCCAGGACGGACAATAAGTCGTTCGATTCAAACACTGTTTTATCCTTACCCACAAAGGCAATTTGTTCCAACAAGGACCGGGCTTTTTCAGGGGAAGCAACCTGAGCCTCCAGAAAGTTCTCCAAACGATAGTCGATCGTGTTTTCATAAGGTTTTCCTACGCCCAGATTCTCGATCCAGACCTTGGATTCTTCTATATATTGAAGTGCTTTCCTCTTATTCTGTTTCCGGATATAATCGATTGCCAGATTCAGGCAGGCATCCCGGTACACACCTCTTCCGGCGTACGCACCCTCATTGGGTAACACCTCTATCTTTTTGAGTAATGAAAGGCAATGCGCATACTGTCCGGTTTCGCACAAGATTTTTGCGTATTGCAAGCCTATCACATAATTAGCCGGAAACTGCCGATAATAACGGGAAGCCATTTCATTTGCCTTTTTCCAGTCACTTTTTGCGCTATAATATTTGATTAGCTCCAGACCGGTACGCCAACTCTGACCGAACTTTTCTGCCTGCAATAAATCGGCCAAACGTTCTTCTCCCTGCTTCAACGAAGCCCGATACAGGAAAAATGGCATAAAGTCGACATCCTTACATCCGTCAAGAAGCTGCAACGCCTCCTGTTTTTCCCGGAAGGCATGCCTCAACACGGCTTGATAATATTTAGGCTTCCAGGATTGACTACCCGACGAAGCCCAGACTAAAGCCTGCAAATTTTCAGGACGGAACGGAAAAACCAGTTCAGGAGATAAACCATCGGCTTTGTCCATCCATATTTTTGCTTGCCCGGTTTCCCCTTTCCTATTCAGAAGCCAAGCCTTCTTATAACATGCAATCGGATTTTTAGAAGCAAAGGACAACAGATCTATTGCCTCTTCCGGACAGCCAGCCGATTCATACCAAACAGACAGTTCCGTATAAGTCTCTTCCGGAAGTTCGTTCCGGATAAGAGCGGTAAATGAATTACGTGCTTCGGGCGATGCTGCCAATGACAAATACCGTTCGTAGCGGACAATATGGTCCAACGGATAGCTGTCCGATAAGTCTTTCAGCAGTTCAGTCCACTCATTCAGCCTGCCCGACTTCCGGAAACAGACTAACTTTTCCCGTAAAGCGTCCAGATTCCTCACATTATATTGCAAACTTTTATTTGCATACTCCAATGCATGCTCCCAACTCGCCTCCCTCATATAGCAGGCAGCTAACTTAACATACGCTACCGAACGGAAAGCCGCAGAATAGGAGGCGACAGAAAAACCGTCTTTCGCATCGGTATAATTTTCCAGACTCTGGTTTATCAAGCCATACAAGTAGTTGGCTTCCCCATCGTATGCATTGAGGCTTAATGCCCGGCGAGCCAGTTCCAACGCTTTCGTATATTTCGCCTCCCGATAGTACAGAGAGGCAAGGCGTACCAAGGCCGGAGCAAAATACGGGTCTTTTTCCAATGCTTTCGACAAATAGGTCTCGGCATTAGCGAAAAACTTCTGGTTCATCCATTGTTCCCCTTGCGTGTACAGACCATATACCGAATTCCAGTCAAAGTCTGCCGGAATCTGTTTGGGACGATTTATCTCATTATCTGTTTTCTTTTCAGAATAGACCAATTCATCATTGCCGATCACGACTTTTAAAGCGGTATCGGCCCATTTCCCTACCAGTGGATAGGATCTGCTCCACGTCTGTAAAACTCCGGATTGCAACGCTTCCGAGAATATTTCCTTACCATCCGCATAAAATCGAATCGTTGTATTCAGAGCTTGTACCGGCGAAAAACAGACCTTCAACGAATCGGCTTCCCTGAACATATTGAATGCCCCGATACGACTTGCTTTCAAAATACCTTTCGTTTCTTTTACGGGATACCAGTATTCACTCCACTCATCCGTCATTCCCGGTATGAAAGCCGGATGTTTGAAGGGAGAGTATGCACTCTGGGTAGCAGGCTGGCTGTACATCCTTCCGGATTGCAATTCCACATACTGCCCGTCCGTATCCGTCAATAACTTTTCCCAGATAGCTCCATCCCTTGCCTGACTCCATAAGAAGATTTTCATTCCTAATTTTTCATCATACGCGGCATGGTGGACAGTACCATAATCATCATCGTGCCAGTAAGCGCCATAAAAATCATTATAGAATCCCAGGACATGGCAAGATTTATCACTCTCAAAATCATTATTTTTATACCAGGAAATATCCCGCCCTTCGTCATCTACCGGGAAAGAAAACAGTTCCCCGCTATGTTTGATGTAGTGCGTTCCCGGATAACAAAACTGAGCATCCCCTTCCGCCTTATAAGCTGCATTCATCCACTGATAATAAGGCTGATCGAGGGATGAGCCGTTATACCAAACCGTATGTGTGGTAAAACAGGCCTTATCCTTTGGCAAGTTTACCTCCACGATCCAAGTCGTATGAGAGACAAATTCTATTGCCGAAATATAGCAACTGACGCTCCCATCCTCCTTTTCCTTCACAAAATAATCAACAGGAGTCGCCGAAGTCGGAGCATGTCCGATAATACCGAAGTTAAACTCCACACCGCCGGAAACCCAGGGACCGCGCATGGCTATGTCCCGGAACTTCACGACACTGTTCGTATAAATAAATTCCTTTTGAGAGGTTTTATCCAGTGCGCCCCATATCTTCCCCCCGATTTCAGGGAACAGGGTCACACGGATGTACGGATTATCCAGTTCAACCGTTTTCCACTTCTTCTTTACGCTCCCGGCAGAGAAACCGTCAAACCTGAAATAGGGATAATACAGGTTATCCGGTCTGGGAACAGGATCAGGATCGCTAAACGGATACGTCGTCATTTCCTGCTCAAACTCGTTAACAGTCGCCTTCTGCGCATATAAGGAGAAACAAGAACAAAAAACACAGATAACAAATCCAATAAATTTCATAACATATACATTTAACGTTGAACAACTCGCATCACCCGCAACAGGTTTCCTCCCCAGATCTTTGCTATATCTTCTTCCGAATATCCCCTTTCCAATAACTTAACCGTAACCTGGATCATATCGTTCGCACCATTACAGCCGGTTACTCCCCCGCCTCCATCAAAATCCGAACCGATGCCGACATGGTCTATTCCCGCCACTTTCACGATATGGTCAATGTGTTCAATAAAGTCCATCAGGCAGGCTTCGTCCGCCTTCGTATTTAAGAAGTTGCTGACTAAACAGACCTGAACGACACCGCCGTTTTTAGCCAACGCCCGTAGCTGTTCATCCGTCAGATTCCGGTTGTGGTCGCACAGGGCTTTTGAAGAAGAATGAGAACAAATGACTGGTACCTCTGATAATTCGATCGTATCAAAGAAAGTTTCCTGGGAGGCGTGGGACAAATCGACCATCATCCCCAGCCGGTTCATCTCTTTGACAACCTTTTCACCAAAAGGACTGAGTCCTTTCCATTCCCTTTTCGAATCTGTCGAAGTATCGCAGATGTCATTGTCGTATGTATGGCACAATGTCATATAAGTGACTCCCATATCATGGAAGCGGGCCAAATTACTCAAGTCTTTTCCGATAGCATATCCATTCTCGATGCCTATCAGAAAGGCTTTTTTCCCTTCGTCTTTATAGCGGAGAACCTCATCCGGACTCGTAGCAATGCCACAAAGCGAACTGTTCCGCCCGACTTGCTCATGAATACTTTCGATCAATGCAGTCGCCTTCTCCACTGCTTGCTGCAAAGAAGCATCATCACGTTTACCCTGACGGAGCCATGCTGCCAGGAAGGCGGCGTCCAGACGTCCTTCTTCCATTTTCGGGATATTGATCTGATTGGACTCCCGGTGTGAGATGTCAAATCCGGCTTCTCCGAAACAAAGAGGTGTGTCGCTATGCGTATCCAATGATATAATCCGCCGGTGTATTTCTTTGGCCCGACGGAATGTTTTTGCTTTATCTGTCAGAAAACAGAAAATCTTCCCCATGACCGTATCGCCACCTAACAGCAAGCTTTCCGGATGCCATTGTACCCCCATTACAGGACGGTTCGGCCAGGCTTCTATCGCTTCGACAATTCCGTCCCGGGCAAAAGCAACAGGCTTGAAACCCGGAGCCACCTTGCCGACAGACTGGTGATGAAAAGAATTGACATAGGCAGAGTCCGTTCCTATAATTTGCGCCAACTGACTACCGGATTCCAGACCTATCTTATGGGAAGGCGCAGTACCTGCCTGATCCTGTTTATGTTTGATTGCAGACTGAACCTGGGAATTAATATCCTGAATCAAAGTTCCGCCAAATGCTACATTGATTAGCTGTTCTCCCCGGCAGACGCCTAAAACAGGAATATTCCGGTCCGTTGCCAACTTTATCAATTTCAGTTCATACAGATCCCGGACAGGAATCACCTCTCCCAAGCGGGGGTGAGGTTCTTCGCCGAACCATAACGGGTTGACATCTTCACCTCCTACCATCACCAAGCCATCTATAGACGAAGTTAGTGAACGCAAGGCGACATCATCCGTTATGACAGGGATGAGAACCGGAATCCCTCCCGACCGTAAAACGGCCTGCACATACGTATCCGCGACATCAGAACGCCCATTATTGTAATTCGTAGAGATCCCTATAACCGGCATGCACGCAGCCCTCTCATCAATACAGCACGAGTCTGTCTGCCTATACAGCGATTTCAAATCATATTGAAGCGCCCCCAATGATACATGAACATCGGATAAAGACAGACAGATAATACATATTCCATATACAAGTCTGTTCATAACATGTCATAAGATTACGATGCCCGCTTGAACGCGGGCATCTGATTCAACAAAGTTATTTATACCGTTTCGTATCCCACCATACGCGAACATGGGGACCGTCTCCCTGATTATTATTCACACTTGGGCTCGTCGCATTCGGATTCAAGCTGCGTTCATCATCGACATAACGCAATTTCTTGATAAACTCACCTGCTTTGATATCGTCAATATCACAGGCAATGACCGGATTAAACAAAGGATAACCCGTACGTCTGAATTCACTCCAGGCTTCTACCCCATTCGGATAGATTGCAATCCATTTCTGCGTAATAATCTTTTTCAGCTTTGCCTCAAAGTCTGCGCCGTCATCCCATTTTACATTTCCGCCATTGATGTAGACATCATCATTCTCCGGTTTATAATCGGCTATATAATAGGAAGCATCCGCATCTTTGCGGGCATCCTCGAAGGAGGCGCGTATTCCCGCTTCGTAATTGCTCTTGGCATCTCCGGCCCCGCTCCATCCACGTATGGCTGCTTCGGCTTTCAGGAAGCAGACTTCCGGATAATTAAAGACGATAAGAGGTTTTTCGATCAAACCGTACAACTGGCTTGGCCCGGAAGTCTTCTCACCCTCTGTCAGGGAAGTTTTTGCATTCCAGTTTCCACAGGAATTATATCCCCAGATACAAGATGTATTCTTCGGCAGATAATCCGGATAAGCATCATTACGGATCATATTGGCCGGCAAACCGTTAGGCAGCCCCTGCCATTTTTTGTCATATTCGCCTGCGGCATATCCCTGTGTCTGGCTGAAATGTAGCGGCAGGCGCGGATCTTCGATACTGCTTTCGTAAAGCATGATATCGATCATCGTTTTACTTACGCGGAATTCATCCCAGAAAGAGATCGTCCACAACGAATGTCCCATATTGGTAGCCACTTGCGGGATTCCGGCTGTCTCTTCATTACTGCTCAACAGTTCTCCACGCAGAGCCGCTTCGCCTTCCGCCTTAGCCTTTTCCGGGTCTACGAATGAAATTCGTAAAGCCAGACGCAGACGTAAAGAGTTCCCTAATTTGATCCATTTGGAAACATCCCCGTTATAAAAGAGATCGGAAGTTCCATACGAATACTGATCGGCATCATTCTTATGCTCGTTCAAAAAACTGACTGCTTCATCAAGCTCTGTGAAAAGGGCATAATAAATATCTTTCTGGCTATCATAGGCAGCATCCGACAAACCTTTACCGCCGTCAAAATACGGGATATCCCCAAACAGGTCGGTAGTCCTGGATGCAGCCAGAGCGACAAATATCCGCATGATCTGATACATATTATTATATTCGGGATGCTCCTCCAACTGTTCTTTTACGGTCATCAGGTTTTTAGGCACATACAAATAATAATCATACCAGAAACTCTCTTTTACAAACTGGTCGTTCCAACCATAACGGTCGGTGGGAAATCCGGCAGTCGAACAAGCGACATACTGGGCATACTGGTTCGTATACAAACTTTCTCCAATCTGGTACTGCCACATCGGACAGTTAAACTGGAACTCCTGCATCTTGGGGAGCAACAGAGCCGGGCTGACTTCAGTCGGAGCAAGCGGGTCGATATTCATATTTTCGAAACCTCCGGTACAACCTGAAAACAGGCATAAAGTAGCGGATGTACACAGCAACGTTATCTTATTTATCAGTGTTCTCATATTAAAACGACGTATTAGAATTTAACATTAAGAGTAAAACCGAACGAACGGGTCGAAGGTAAAGCAGCATATTCAAATGCCTGTGAATAATTCTCGCGGGAGAACGATCCTTCAGGATTAACCGGAGCATCTTTATAGATGTAGAACAGATCACGCGCTACGGCTGACAGTTTCACACTTTGAATCGGAACATTCCTCAACCATTTCTTCGGCAAAGTATATCCAAGAGATAATTCACGGAACTTAATATAAGAAGCGTCATACATAAATTCCTCGGCCACACCGTAAGGACCGCCGACAGCCGCCCAGAACGTCTGTGCATCGATCGCTTTCTCATTAGGTTGTCCGGTCGATTCGACAATACCTTCTACAACCATATTCCCGTCACGACCATTTAATGTACGGGCAGATGTTCCGTACGAACAGGCATACTGGTCTGTGTTTGAAATCAATATACCACCCCATCTTACATCGACCAGAGCATAGAGAGAAAGATTCTTCCATTGCAGATTGGTCATAAAAGAGCCTGTCCAGTCAGGTGTCATATTTCCCAGTTTCTTATCTGACTCCCAGGTAGGAAGGCCGTTATCGCCAACCAGCACACGTCCCTGTTCATCACGCCTGTAAGCCTTTCCGATAATATCACCATACTTTTCACCTTCGTAAACGACTACGCGTCCGATACGTGTCGTACCAATCGTATAACGTTTCAGTGATTCATCCAGCTCTATACATTTCGTACGGTTCAATCCCCAGTTCAAGGTCACATTCCAGGTCCAGTCTTTCGTCTGGATAGGCGTACCGCTCAGAGAGACTTCCCAACCATAACTTTTCATTTTACCGGCATTGATGTAACGGTCCGTATAACCGGTCGAGATCGGAGTCGTAATCGATAAGATCTGGTTGGTCGTATTAGCATTATAATAAGTCAGATCCAATCCTAAACGGCCGCCGAACATTCTGTAATCCACACCGACCTCGTAAGAACGGGTGTCTTCCGGCTTCAGCGTTCTCAACGGGTTTGTCATGGATGCTGTTGCGTTCAGAATTGAGCTGTTTGTCAAACCTAACGAATAGGTACTTCTCAAACGGTAAGGTCTCGTGTCGTTTCCGACCTGGGCAAATGAACCGCGCAGTTTAAAGAACGAGATCTGTTCCGGCAATGTAAACATCTCCGACAGGATCGCTGACAAACTTACCGAAGGATAAAAATAGGACCAGTTATCGGATGGAAGCGTCGACGACCAGTCGTTACGTCCCGTAACATCCAGATAAAGCATATTCTTATATCCGACAGTTGCATTCCCCAATACGGAGTTTACTCTCTTCTTCGAGAAATCTTCGTCCACCCGCTGGTTGTTACCATTCGACAAGGCAAGCAAGTGGGCTACACTAAAGTAACCGGATTTACCTTCCAGAAAGTTATATTTGGAATTAGTCGTTGCAGCCCCGATATTTGCCAGTACGGAGAAATCGCCAAAACGTTTGTCGAAATTAACCATAATGTCGGCGTTAAACTCCTGGTTTGTCATCATCTGGTGAATGTAATTCGTATTTGTGGCTGACTGATCGTAAGAGACATAATCCTTTACCTGGTCATGATACCAGTCGACGCCGACGCGTCCCGTCACTTTCAGGTAATCCGTGATTTTCCCGACCAGCTGAACCCGTCCGATGATACGGTTACGGATGTCCTCGTTTCCATTTTCAGGCATCACCTCCGTATATGGATTTCTGTATTCTGCACTCTGCCCGGCCCAACTTACCGTATAGCCATCCAGGCCGACAGGCGGTTGCAAATCTGACAGGCGGATACCGCGAGGGATCGTGATAAGCGTTTTCATCGTACCATGGTCACCCAGTTCCGGACGGTTATTACCTTTCTGTCGCATATAATTCACCTTCACGGTCAAGTCCAGATATTTACTCTTCAAGTCCGTATTCAGGTCAAAATACTGTCTGTTCAAGGAGTGATTCGGAGTCACACCCTGGTTCCGGGTATCAGTGAAAGAGAAACGGGTAACTGCATTCTCCGAACCGCCGGAAGCCGTCACCGTATTCGAATAGTTGACGCCTGTACGGAAAAAGTCTTCAATGTAGTTAGACTGGGGAGTCAACGCATAAGACTGGTAGCGGTCGTCACCATACAAGACATTACGCCAGTTTTCGACAGTCTGCCCCTCCATTTTGGGTCCCCAACTGCCGGAAGCACCGATCGTATAAACACCACCGGCTCCCTGCCCATAGATATTCTGATATTTATAGGAATCATACACCGTATTGAAATTAATGTTTCCATTATATTCCAATTGCAGTTTACCTGATTTTCCTTTTTTAGTTGTTACGATAATGACACCGTTCTGTGCCCGGGAACCGTACATAGCGGCGGCATTTGCTCCTTTCAATACCGATATGCTTTCGATATCTTCCGGATTAATTTCGGCTGCTGCCCCCGAATAGTCACGGCCTTCCCACTGGTCGTTGCTTCCAGGGCGGCTGTCGTCGATAGGCATACCGTCTACGACCCATAACGGGAGGTTGTTACCGGCCAGAGAGGTCGTACCGCGCAGAACGATACGGGTCGATCCGCCTATACCGGTTGCCGATTGTGAGATCTGCACACCGGCGATCTTACCCTGAAGCATGTTTGCAACGCTCTCAGACGGGATTTCGGACATCTTATCCGTCTTGATCTCCTGCATGGCATAACCCAACGCTTTCTTCTCACGCTTGATACCCAATGCGGTTACGACCACCTCGTCTAACTCTTCGATTGTCGACGCCAATGTGACGTCGACATGGCTCCGGTTATTAACCGGAATTTCAACAGTCTTGTATCCGATAAATGAAATTTGAAGAGTTGCATTGCCGGGTACCTGTATCGAGAACCGCCCATCAGCATCCGTCGTGACACCATTGCTTGTCCCCTTCACTACGATATTCGCACCCGGTATGGATTCGCCACTCTGGTCATTCACTGTTCCTTTCAAAAGCTTACCTTCCTGCTGCGGAAAAGTATCTTTTTTCATCAGTAGGATATTATTCCCCTCCATGACATATACAATATCCGAATTTTCAAAAATCCTGTTCAAAACACTAACAACAGTGGCTTTCGAAGCATTGAGAGAAATCCGTTGGTTCAGGTCTACCTTTTCATTGTTATACACGAAAAGATAATCGGTCTGATCTTCTATCTGCTTGATAATCTCCCTGACTGACAGCTCGTTTGCCATAATATTGACACGGGCCGTCTGGGAACTTACGTTAACTGAAAAGACAGTAGACACGCATAATAACAAAAAGCTTAAGATAAACTTCATCACTCGACATGTATGTTTAAATTCACTTAATAACAGGGCATAGTCTATCCCCGTACACTTTTTTTTCATAACTTTGTAGTATAAAAATGTTAGTACTCGATTTAATTACCGGTTATGTCAACAGGCTGACATTTTCACCGGATTATGCTGGAATCATAATCCGGTTTTACGTTTTATCTACATTCCTTTTCCATAGGCAACTCATTTTATAGTTATCAGATTCAATTCGTTATCTTTTATATAAGTAAATTTATGCTCTAACTGAAGCACTTTCAATACTTGCTCGACTCCATCCTTTACGCGAAACTTACCTGAATAACGTTCTTTCAAGAAAGGCAAATCTGCAACATCTATTCTAATATCATAATACAAGCGCAATTTATCGATTATCACATATATCGGTTGGTCATTAAAGCATAGAAGTCCTTCTTTCCACTTAAAATAATCCAGATATTCTATCCGAGTCACAGTATATTTTCCTTCTCTATAAAGGACTTGCTCTCCTTCTGCCATCCTATATTTGCGGGAAAGATCCGGAGAATTCAGTTCAACACTCCCTCTCAACAATGAGATATTAAACTCCTCAATACCAGAATAAGCAGATACATTAAACTCCGTACCCAGCACCTTCACATTCATTGACTTAGTTCTGACTACAAAAGGGCTACCCTCATTATGCCTGACATCAAAATAAGCCTCTCCATCCAATTCGACCTGCCGGCTTTCTGCTTTGAAACTGGTCGGATAAACCAATTTTGAATTAGCATTCAACCATACTTTCGTACTATCAGGTAAAATCAGTTCTGCACGCTGACCTGCTGGAACATATAGAGTCTGATACGAAAGAATAGATTCCATTTGATCATCTTTTTGCAGTAAGAAATTTCCACCAAGCAAAATCAGTGCGATAGCTGCAACTTTAAGCAATTCTATTACGATGCGACGAAAAACGACACGACGATCTTTTTCTTTTCTTCGTTCCTGTATCGACTGATTGAGAATAGAGATATCATATAGTTTATGCAAAGCCAGAAATTCTTTCACATGACTTTCATCGGCATCCAACCAATCAACAACCGTCTCTACTTCTTCAGCCGTAATACTGCCATCCACGTATTTTTGTAATAATTTCTTATCCATTTTTATTGTCTCTTACCTAAAGAGACAACACATAAAGAAAAATCCCTAAACCAAAATTGCTTTTTCTTGAAATATTTTATCGCATAAACAGAAAATAAAAAATCGGAAGGTATTCTTTTAGGGCAATCCGCAATAGCTTTAATGATTTTGTTATGTGGTATTCTACACTTTTGGTACTTAGAGAAAGTTCATGGGCTATTTCTTTCACTGATAAAGACTCATAGCGACTCATCTCAAAGACACGCCGGGTCTGTTCCGGTAAAGATTGTAATGTCTTATCTACAATCTGCGTTATTTCCGAAGAAAAAATCTCTTCCGGATCACAGGCCTGCAAAGTGGTAATCCGGTAATTCAGGTCACGGATCATTTTGGAAGAGATAGATTCTGTAGCAGATTCTTTTACAGTCTGATGTTTCAAATAATTTAGCGCCCCATTCTTTAAAATAGCCAGCAACAATGACATCGGATGTTCTACTGTTTCTCTCTTGGTAATCTCCCACAAATGAATCAAAGCTTCCGAAACAATATCTTCAGCAACCATATCGTCTCTGACATACGATTTCACAAACAAAAAAGACCGTTTGTAATAACTGGTATATATATCACTAAAACTTATGATACTCATTTTCCTGACAGATCTCCAAAATATTCTGTCTGCAAATGTACTCTTTTTAGCAAGAAAGCAAATTCAATTTATTTAGATTATAAAAAAACAAGGGCGTTTATCTTTTAGATACCGCCCTTGCAAAAATACAATTTCACATTTTCACATTCGAATAAATGCCAATTCAAATAATAATAGAATCACCTTTCTTTAACTCAACTCTTACCTCCAATGGAGAAACATCCTTTATTTTTTTATTTTGCTGTAATGCCAAATATGAAGTAACTCCCGCAGCTTCACCTACTTGATTCATATTAACCATAACTCTTATACCTGAATAAGCTATAATTGCAGCATCCAACATTCTACCTGCAACCATTAAGTTATCATACTTTAAAGGTATTATCGAGCGAAGTGGAATTTGATAAAAAGTAGGATCAACGTCCATCTCTTTTCTCCATCGGCCTCTCTGATCCGGGAAACCCGGCCTAACGTATACCTCCGAACCATCAAGATACCGGAATGTCAATCCTGGTTTATCTTGATGATGAATATCTAAACGATAACTACCATTTGCAATTGCATCATCAAAATGTTTACCGTACATCGCATCTTCATCACTGATTTGATATAGACATTTAATATGTCGCGTTTCTCGTATTCCTATATAAGAGGGTAAAGCGACTAAACCAGGCATATTTTCTTTAGAACCGTATTTTCTCAACATATCCATCATTGCCCGAATTTGTCTACGGCCTTCTATTTCTGCTTTTGTGAGACTATCTGCAATAGAACAATCCGCTTTATATACACGCGTCCCTGCTAACATATAAACATTTGTATTGGGTAACATGGCCCCCCAAACAAATCCATCCGGTATATTAAACTCTGCTGCATGCTCTTTCAATAAGCTATCAAATTCTTTAAAATTCCACCCTTCAAAATGAGCACAAGTAGTAGGAGGCTGTAACAAATCAAATGTATATGAGTTCAATCCCAAACGATAACAAAGATCTCCATCTCCTGTCGCATCTATAAAATATTTAGCTTTTATAATACCTCTACCAGATTTATTATCCACAATAACTCCAACAAGTTTACCTTCTTCATCCAAACAAGGTTCAGAAAACAAAGTATGAAGATATGGATGAATACCCGCTTCCAATACCAACTCATCCAATTCTATTTTAAGTTCCTGGGAGTTAAATGTATACGCCGAACTCGGGTTAGGACTTACATTTACTGCATTCCTTAAAGATAAACGTTCTATTACTTCATTTGTGAGTCCTGCTATAATCTGTTGTTTAGCCTCTGTATCGTACAAAGAATGCCAAATGTTAACTAAAGAGCTGGTAGCTACTCCACCAAAAGCATTTTGTTTTTCCACAATTGCAACAGTAGCACCTAAGCGGGCAGCCCTCACTCCTGCAAATACCCCAGTACAACTTCCTCCTAATATACAAATATCAACTTCCTCTATTATCGGTAATTGTATAGAAGTCTTTTTTATGCCATTTTCTACAGCACAAGCTGTAAAAGGAGTTGTTAATCCCGCACCTAAACTTCCTAATAATATATTATTTAAAAAATTCCTTCTTGTTTGCATTTTCATAAAACTATTTGTTAACATAAATATTTATCACTCCGGATAAATCAATATCCATTATTTTGAGTCAAATTTTTATTTACATCCCTCTCTGCCTGAGGTATTGGCCACAAATAATCCACATCTTCTCTAAAAAAGGTTTCTTCACAAAAATAATATCCATCAGCGTTAACCGGAACCTTTGTATAATTAGGCGCATCTTTTTTAGAACAAACTTTCATGCCATGAAAACGCCCTTTCAAAATTATATGCGCAGTACGCCAACGGAACAGATCAAATAATCTTAATCCTTCCCAAGCTAACTCAACGCGCCTTTCACGTCTTAATATTGTTGTCAACTTATTAGGATTTAGCTCTGTAACAGGAGGCATCTTAATTTCCGCACGTCCTCTAACTTTATTAATAGTCTCATCTAATAGGTTTTGAGTTATAGGAGAACCATCTTCTATATTAGCTTCCAAATAACTCAGCAGAACTTCTGCATAGCGTATCATTGGGAAATCGCAGCCATAAACGTTTAAATTACCATCATAATCTTCATCGCAAAATTTCCGAACCATATAGCCACTCCACGGGCGCCTTAACAACTGATCTTGATAAATATTGGGATTAGAGTCAGGATGAGCAATATATAACATTCCTTTAAATACAGATATGTTATCGACAAAAATGCTTTTTAGTAATCTCGGATCACGATTTGCGTACGGATTTTCAGGATCGAATAAAGGAGATTCGCTAATAGGCAATCCATCCACACATTCAAAATCTTCCACTAATTCATTATATGGACTAAAATGATGGTAACCTCCCCACATAAATCCTTGACAACTCAACTGAATTGAAGTGCTATAGATGTCTGGCATCCGTTTACTAACTAAAATAAATTCTTTGCTATTTTCACCTTTTTCAATAAACAAGTCACTAAAACGTGAATCTATTTCATATACACCCAAATCTATTACTTGTTTATAAGCATCCTTAGCCTCTTTCCATCTTTTTTCAGCTAAAAAAACTCTACCTAAAATTGCAAGGGCCGCTCCTTTGGTTATTCTGCCATAATCTTCATTCCGCCTTGTCACCGGTAAATCTGGAATTGCAGTTTGTAACTCCGACACTACAAAATCTATTACACTCTCTTTGGAATCACGGAAAACACTATTTGCTTCATCCACAGTCAAAACCTTTGTCACCAAAGGTACATCTCCCCATAAAAAAGCCAGATAGAAATAATTAAAAGCTCTTATTGTTTTAACTTCTGCTTTCATCTCCTTCATTTTATCAACTCCCATCACTACATTATCAATATTCTCGAGGAAATTATTACATTTTATAATTTTGCTATAAGAAGTTGTCCATAAATCCATTACAGGTTGATAGGACGCAGCCAGATCCCCATTATTAAAATCGGTGACACCATTATCCTTTTCAAAGCCATTATCAGTAGTTGCCTCAAAAAGTCTTAGAGCAGTATCCTGATTCCACAAATTATATGATTGTTTCGAGCCAGTCCCCGTCATATTGTTTATTTGATACACACCTGTCAAAGCAAGTAAAGCATCACTTTCAGTTTTCCAAAATGTTTCATTCGACAAACTATCCAAAGGATATTTATCTAATAAACTATCACATCCCATTAAACAAAGTGTAACGAATGCAAATATCAATCTATATATTTTCATATTTCTCATCACTTTAAAATGTTATACTTATTCCTGCCATAAAATCTCTAACTGCCGGATACATAGAGGTCCTTTCTGGATCCCAGCCATCCAAATAACTATGAAATGTTGCTAAATTTTTTATGCTCGCATAAACTCTTAAATTAGACATCCCTAAAAAATGGATCATCGAAGAAGGAAATGTATATCCAAGTTGTATGTCATTAATCCGTAAGAAAGATGCATTTGCAACCCTGTAAGTAGAGGTATAAAATTGCTGTTCTCCCCCTCCTAAAACCAACATCCGAGGATAAGTTGCATTATGATTTGTCTCTGTCCAGCGTCCTTCAACCATCCATTCCTGAGGATTTGACCCCCAATAAAAAGCATTACCTTGATAACCTTCAATCAGTCGATTCATTCCCGCAACTCCACTCATATTGAGTAAAAAGTCGACATTCTTATACGAAGCATTAATATTTAAGCCAAAATTATAGTTCGGGAATTGGTCGCCGATTATTTTCCGATCATAATCCGCATTTACCACACCATCAGGAACGCCGTCAGGCCCACTAATATCTACCAATTTCAAGTCCCCAGGCTTAGCAGTCCTGGGCTGCTTTGCATAATTATCTATTTCTTCTTGACTATTAAAGAAACCATCTGTAACATAGCCATAAATAGATTTTAAAGAATAATCAAGAAATAGTCCACCAGCAATATCCTTTTCCACATTAGCCAATTTTTTCACTCGATTCTTCACATAGGAAACATTTGCAGTAATGCCATAAGAAAAATCACCTATAACATTTCGATGCTGTATGGACAAATCAAGACCTTTGTTGACAACAGTTCCTGCATTCTGAACAGAGGGTGTCATACCCAAGATTTTAGAGGCTGTCACATTGTACAATATATCAGAAGTTTCCTTAAAATAATAGTCCGCAGTGAAGGTTAATTTATTATTAAACAATCCCACATCCGCTCCTACATTTACGACCTCTGTCGATTCCCATGTAATATTTGTACTTGGGACAGTAGTTGCCGCAGCACCAGGTTGTAATACTTCTGAAACACCAAAAGGAGCATTTATGCCTAATGCAATAACCTGTTGATAAGGATAATCACCGATGTTCTGATTACCTAATGTACCCCAAGATGCCCTTAACTTCAAATTATTCATAACAGAAACATTAAAGAAATCCTCTTGAGAGATAATCCACCCTCCGGAAACGGAAGGGAAAAATCCCCATCTATTACTTTTGGGGAATCTTGAAGAGCCATCGTATCTTGCATTCAATTCTACAAGATATCGATCTTTAAAAGAATAGTTTATTCTACCAAAGAAAGAGGCTAAAGCCCATTCCGAAGCAGAACCGGAATTCTGTTGGTTTGAAGCAGAACCTGCGTTTATTTCATATAAAGTATTACCGGGAAAGTTGTCACGATAAGCCTCTACCCATTTATTTTCATTACTTTCTTGTGAATACCCCAAAAGGAAATGAAACAAATTCTCTTTTATCGTTAAATCATAATTCAAATACGCCTGCAAAGTCAATAATGAATTTTGAGTGCTCCGAACTCTTAAATCCGAGGGAGATGCTGTAGTATATTGATCTATCACTAATGTAGGCCTGAATTTTTTATAATCCGAATTGGTATAGTCATATCCTGCAACACCTGTTAGCTTCAAATCTTTCAAAATGTTCCATTCAAAATTAGCACTTGCAATAACATCTACATCATTATTTTTTATAAAAGATTCGCTATCCATCCAACCTTCAATCGTAAACCCTGTCTGATTGCCATAATAACCATCAGAGCGTTTGCCTGCAATTGTATTAGGTACTTTTATAGCATAACTTATTAATCCCTCAACTCCCTCCGGAGGATTGCTATCGACCGCAGTAGGCTGATTACGGTCCCCTTTTTGTCCTGAGAATTTTACATTTACCTTAAAATTATCTCTTAACTTACTGCTTGCGTTAAACATAACATTATAACGTCTGTAATTAGTTTCTGCAACAATCCCATTTTGATTTAGATACCCTAAAGAAAACATATATGAATTTTTATCATTTCCTCCGGTCAAGCCTATATAATGATTTGTTTGAAATCCACTTCCTGAACTAATCAAATCATCATAATGTCTTTTATTCGGATAGTTATCCGGATCCTCTCCAGACCTGAATTTTGCTATTTCATCAGCAGTATACTGTGGACTACTCCCTCCATTTATCAATGCTTCATTATACATTTCTGCATAAACCCAGGAATCTACAATTTTAGGAGTCTCTGCCGGACGGGAAAAACCGAAGTTACCTTGATAAGTGATACGGGCTTTTCCTTCTTTGCCACTTTTGGTTTTTATTAATATGACCCCATTCGCAGCTCTTGTACCATAGATAGAAGCAGAAGCAGCATCTTTCAAGACTGAAATACTCTCAATATCATTAGCATTTACATTTTCCAATGAAGACGATAAACCATCTACTAAAACCAAAGGAGTATTTCCTGCGCTACTAAAAGTTCCTAATCCTCTAATTCTCACATAAGACTGGTCTGCTCCAGGCTGCCCAGAGCCTTGAGTGACATTTATTCCACTAACCATACCGGCCAACAACTGAGAAGTTTGTGTAACTTTCAATTTTTCTATATCCTTTGTATTCAGGGCTGAAACCGAACCAGTCAAATTTACTTTCTTTTGTGTTCCATATCCAACGACAACAACTTCGTCTAAACTTTCAGAATCTTCTTCTATTTTAATCTCGAACACGCTATTACTTTTTACTACGATTTCTTTTGTTTTATATCCAATATAAGATACTACCAAAATATTATCATCCGAAACTTCCAAAGAAAAGCGACCTTCCATATCTGTCACAGTTCCATTTGTTGAAGATCCTTTTACCAGTACATTCGCTCCAATAATCGTTTCACCTGTTTTCTGATCTGTAACAACTCCAGTTATCTTTCGCTTTTCCTGAGAAATAGCAGAAGTTTCAGACAAAGCCAAGATAATATCTTTATCCACAACTTTATAGACAACATCAGTATTCTCAAAGATCTGCTTTAAAATGGCAAAAACATTTGAATCTTTTGCATCTACCGATACTTTGCGATTGACATCGATGATCTTATTATTATAGAAAAACTGAAAATCGGTCTGTGCTTCGATTTCGTCAAGCACATCCACAACTGCCTTGTTCGTTATATTAAGTGAAATTATCGCCTTCTGTGCATACGATTGGGATGCAAAAGCCAAGCTTACCGACAATAACAGCAATAGACAGGTTAATTTCATAATTTTCACAATTTTAAATTGCAACATAAAGAAGATAATACTCTCCCTATACAGAAAATGATACTTTTTTTCCATACTTTTGTAGTGATTTATTCAATAAAAAATTCGTTTGTGTCTCTCATGATGATCTTACGAATCTTCATTCGGGAATATGCGGGAACATATTTCCGAATGTTTTTTATCCGTATGATCAGGTTTTATAAATTTGTATATTCCATAGGCTATTATCTTTTTAAATTAAACATTCAATTTTTCAACACAACTACAGATTGTTGAATCTTATGGCTATCATCTGATCTTGTTGTCTTTATTTCATAATCTATTTGCGAAGTTATTTTCAAATAGTCCAATACTTGTGACAATTGTTTATCTTGAAATGTTCCTGTGAAATAATAGCTGTTGATTATATCATCCTGTACATCAAATTTTACATTGTAGAAATAAGATAATTTCTTCAGCACCTGAGGTAAAGGCATATTTTTAAAGACTAAACGCCCATCTATCCACGACGTTTCATACTCTGTATTTACAGGGAATATATTTATTTTGTCTTTAGCCACATCATATACTGCCTTATCAGAAGGCTTCAAATGCGCCTTTCTTGTTATTTGTCCGCTTCTCACAACTTCTATGTCTACGGAACCCGATACCAAAGTCGTCTGAATTTGACTTTCTTCTTCATACGCTTGCACGTTAAATTCCGTTCCATGTACTTTTACCCTCATCCGATCATTATGAACACTTACGACAAATGGCTGCTCCGGATTATGAGTAACTTCAAAATATGCTTCTCCGGAAAGATTTACACGACGTACATTTTTATCATAAGGTAATGAATAAGATAGTGTACTTCCAGAGTTCAAATATGCAACCGTACCATCGGGCAAATTAAAATGGGTACGTATACCTGCATTTGCTTGAATTGTTACCATCTGAGGGGTTAGTAAAACACTATCTTGCCTTTTCCAATAAATTACAGACGAAATTATTAAACCAACCAAAAAGCATGCGGCATAAACAGATACTCTTTTCAACAAGAATCTCCTGGCATGAACTTGCATTTTCTTTTGAACATCTTGATACGCCCGTAAAGAATCACGTGAAGCAATCCGTTCGTGTGTCCGGTTGGCATAGTAAATGCGGGCAATCTGCAACAACACTTTTTCATGTTCCGGATTATCCTTCAACCAAATATCAACCTGTACTTTCTCCTCTTCAGAAGCAGTGTTCCGAATGTATCTCAAAATAATAGAACTATCCGGTCCATTGATTGTCATATATGTATTTTCTAATTCCATTCTATATATATGACAAATGCCAAGAAGAGATACCCTAAACAGTTTTGCAGAATTATGTCAAAAATTTTATTTAAGCAATTTTTATCATGCATTTTCTTTTAGCTCTTTAAATCTTAATTTTAGCATGTTTCGTAAATAAATAATACAGTTTTTTCATTTTAAACAAAAAAATATACTCAAAAAGATTCGAACTCACATTACTGTTTTTATTTGTTTATCCTTACTTTTGTACAAAGAGATCGAAAATAATAAAACTAAGGAATATGGATGAAAATAACCTGATAATACTATTACAACAAGGAGACAAGGATGCTTACAGGCAACTGTTTGTCAAGTATTACTCTCCTCTTTGTGAATATGCTTCCCAATATATTTCTGATGACGATTCCGAAGAACTTGTACAGGAGCTTATGCTTTTTATCTGGGAAGCAAGGGAAAACCTCGTAATCGAAACTTCTCTGAAATCTTACCTGTTCATCTCCACCAAGCACCGTTGCCTGAACGCAATCAGGAAAAACCAATATCACGAACGCATTCATAACCAGATCTATGAAAAGATTAAAGACCAGTTTGAAGACCCGAACTATTACTTTGTCAACGAACTGACTGAGAACATCCGGAAAGCCATAGAAAACCTGCCGGATACGTACCGGGAGACATTCATACTAAGCCGTTTCGGCGAGAGGACGAATATGCAGATCGCCGAACGGCTCGGCATATCGATAAAAACCGTCGAGTACAGAATATCGCAGGCGCTAAAGATACTCCGTCACAGATTAAAGGACTATTTACCGCTTCTTATAAATATTCTGGGCTAAACGCGTAGTAGCAAAATGTAACTACTGTAGCAGGTAATCCGGATTAATACCCCATGTAAAATGATTTACCCAAGCGGGTAATATTTTTTAACGTTTCATACAGACAGCAAAAATCACAAAACAATATCAATCTGCTAAACACCCTCATCCGTTAATAAATCAAAATCATCCCAAGCCTTGTTAAACTTCCGGAAGGCTTCCGCGTCTATCTTTTCGTACTTAATATCAGATAAGATAAAATAAAAGGTATGAAACTGGGAAGGTATTTTTCAATTCTGTTTTTAATTCTGTTGACTATGCCGGCATACGCGCAACGCGGCGGCGTAGACATCACCGGAACGGTGATTGAGGAGGGGACCAATGAACCGATCGAACAGGCAACGGTCCGTTTACTTAGCGTAAAAGACAGTTCGATGGTCGGAGGTGTCGCCACTTCACGTAACGGGGCTTTCACGCTTAAGAATATTAAAAACGGCAGCTATCTACTGCACGTATCGTTTGTCGGATTCGATCCGCTCTACCAACCCCTTCAGATTACGGGGAACACCAATCCCGTCAAACTGGGCAGACTGGCCCTGAACGACGGCGCCATCCAACTGGGTGAAGCGGTCGTGATCGGGAAAGCGCCGGAAGTGACGGTGCGCAACGATACGATGGAATATAATGCCGACTCTTATAAGGTAACGGAAGGTTCCATGCTGGAAGATCTGCTGAAGAAGATGCCAGGCGTGGAAATCGACAGCGAAGGGAAAATCACCGTCAACGGAAAAGAGATCAAGAAAGTGTTGATCGACGGGAAAGAGTTCTTCTCGGATGACCCGAAAGTAGCCTCCAAGAACCTGCCGTCGAAGATGATCGACAAGGTACAGGTGTTGGACAGACTGAGCGACATGGCCCGGATGACCGGATTCGACGATGGCGACGAGGAAACGGTCATCAACCTGACCGTCAAGCCCGGCATGAAGCAGGGTTGGTTCGGGAATGCTTTCGCCGGCTACGGCAGCGAAGACCGGTATGAGGGGAACTTCATGGTAAACCGCTTTATCAACAACGACCAACTGACCTTGATGGGAGGCATCAACAATACGAACAACATGGGATTCTCGGACCTTGCCTCCACCATGTTCCAGGGAATGGGCGGACCGCGCGGCAGGCGGGGCGGCGGTGGAGCCGGCAACGGTATCACGACCTCCGGCAATATCGGCCTGAACTTCAGCAAAGAGTTCAATCCGAAACTGACTGTCGGCGGAAACCTCCGGTATTCCCATTCCGACAACGACGCTATCAGCAAAAGCAACCGGCAGAATATCCTGCCCGGCGACAGCACCTCTTTCTATAATGAGAACAACAACAGCAACACCCGGAGCGACAATGTAGCTGCCGACATCCGTATGGAATGGAAACCGGACTCGCTCACCCAAATCATCTTCCGCCCGAATTTCAGCTACAGCAACAGCCACAACCGCGAAGGGAGTCGCTTCAATACCTTGAACGCCCTGCGGGACACGGTCAACGTCGGCGAATCGGACTACCTGTCCGACGGCGAAGGCTACAACGTCAACGCAACCCTTGAATTCAGCCGGAAGCTGAACAGCGAAGGACGCGTCTTCAGCGGCTCTCTGTCGGGAGGCGCAAGCGATTCCTATAATAAAGGGCTGAACTATTCCAATACGGAATACATGATGATGGCCGCCGGACAGGAGAACGAACTGGTAGACCAGCGCTTCCGCTACGACAACAAAGGTTACAACTACCGGGCCTACCTCTCCTGGGTGGAACCGATCGGACATAACAACTTCATTCAGGCGACCTACAGCATCCGTCAGAACAAACAGGAGTCGCTGAAAAATTCCTACACGCGTGAAGAGGGAAGCGAAGAATATAATCAGTTGGACACGGCCTACAGCAAGAGTTACCGCAACAACTTCATCAACCAGCAGGTCAGCCTCGCATTCAAGGCCGTTCGTGCCAAGTATGATTATACGGTCGGTCTGACGGTAGACCCGTCGCACAGCACGAGTGAGAACTTCGTGGGCGACACGACGCTCTCCAAGTTGTCGCGCAACGTGGTGAACCTCTCGCCGATGGTCCGTTTCAACTATAAGTTCGACAAACGGACAAACCTCCGCATCAACTACCGCGGCCGGACCAGCCAGCCCAGCATGACGCAGTTGCAGCCTGTTGCCGACATCTCCGACCCGCTGAACACAACGATGGGTAACCCGGACCTGAAGCCGACCTACACCAACAACCTGTCCGCCCGTTTCCAGAAATTCGTGCCGGACAAGCAGACTGCCATAATGGTGATGCTGAACTTCAACTATATCATCAACGACATTGTCAACAAATCTGTTTATGTCGGAAATACAGGTAAGAAGATGACTACGTACGACAACGTGAACGGAAACTACAACGGTAACCTCCGCGTCCTGTTCAACACACCGCTCCGGAACCGGAAATTCTCGGTCAACTCCATGACAATGGGTTCTTATGCCAACAGCAACGGCTTTATCAATGATGAAAAGAATACGAACAAGAACCTTGTCCTGATGGAACGTGCCGGCATCGACTTCCGTTCCGATTATCTGGACCTCGGCCTGAACGGCAACATCCGCTACAACGGGACGCAGAACTCTCTTCAGGGACAGAGCGACCTGAACGCCTTCAACTACGGCGTGGGCGGTACGACGACGATCTACCTTCCGCTCGATTTCAAGGTTGAAAGCGACATCACCTGGTCGACAAACTCCGGCTACTCCGACGGTTTCAAGCAGAAGGAAGTCCTGTGGAATGCATCTGCCTCCAAATCGTTCCTGAAGGGGAAGCAAGCGACCCTCCGGTTCAAGATATACGATATTCTGAAACAACGCAGCAACATCTCCCGCAGCGTAACCGCCAGCTATACGCAGGATACGGAATACAACACGTTGAGCAGCTACTTCATGGTACACTTCATCTACCGCTTCAGCATCTTCAAAGGTGGTGCCACCATGAACGACGTACAGGGACCGGGCGGAAGAGGCCCGCGCCACGGTGGCCCGGGTGGAAGGTTCTGATGATCAGAAATGGGAAAGGAAAGCCCGAAGGAGTGAAGGTTCGAGGATGACCGGATAAATCAGACCATAGAGCGCGCCGTAAAAGTGGGCATTATGGTTGACATTGTCACCTGCCTGCTTTGCCATATACTGGCAATAAGCCAAATAGAGCACACCGAAGATAATTCCCGGTATCGGCAACACGGCAAAAAACAGAATCTTCCCCCAGGGATTAAGCAAGATAGAGGTGAAGAGTACAGCTGAAACAGCTCCCGAAGCCCCTATCGAGACATAATAAGGATCATTGCGGCGGCGGATCAGGTCGTAAATCGAAGCGGCGACCATTCCGCCGAAGTACAGCCCTAAGTAACCACCCGTACCTAATCCCATATAGCGGAAGGCACTTTCCATATACGTCCCGAACGACCAGAAGGTAAACATGTTCACAAGCAGGTGCGTCATGTCGGCATGCACAAAGCCATGCGTAATCAGCCGGTACCACTCACGATTATGGACCGTACGGTAAGGGACGAAAGCCAACTTCCGGAACAACTCCTGGTTGCCGAAGCAGATGTAGGACACGACAACCGTAATCCCGATAATAATATAAGTAATCATAACCCGTTCAATATTTAATGGCGGCAAAAGTAGTAAAATTCCAAAAGAGTCATACCTAACAAGCCGCTTATTAAGTAAACATGACATTATAGTCTACGAGATATCATTCCAATGAATAAAACTCCTAAAATAAGATTAATTGTCAGCACAAATCATTATTTTTGTGGTATACAAGGATTAAAAGAACAAGTATATGACGAAAAAAAAGATAACAAAAGAGGAGGCCCTTGCCAAATTTCAAGCAGCAAGGGAAAAGAAACAAGAATGCCTTACCCTATTAGAGAAATCTATGAAAGAGGCATATAAAGAGCGCACTGGCAAAGATGCTGAGAAATTCTTTGCTCTATGATAGAGCCTTTATCAATTGAACGTATCAATGCTTCAGCCCCTTACCTGGTGGAATCGATCGGCAAAGCTGGATTCTATCAGTTCTTCACAGATGGCGGTGCGCATTATACCATCGGTTTCATGGAGGATGATATTTTGCTTACAAGAGATTCATTCCAATTGATTATTGCCAATATCAATAATCACAAATCTCCTCGTGACCGGAAAGTCCGCGACACGATCATCTCAATCGTTGACGAGTTCTTCTATTGTAATAATTCCACACTCCTCTACATTTGTGAAACAGGAGACAACAAGCAACGTATGCGTAGCCGCCTGTTCGAATATTGGTTTTCCACCTATAATCGAAAGGCTCTTTTCACAATGCTGTCATCGTCAATAGTAGATGCTGACGGTATTGTAAACTTTGCAACAATCATTTTACGTAACAATAATCCGCATCTGTCTGAAATCATTGCGGAGTTTACCGAATCGATTCAACTACTCAGTCAAAAACCTGAATAACAGTAAGTGGCTGAAAAAAGAAATAGAAACATCCGAAATGCTGGCACTCATACACATACATATACAATGGATCGTGGGGATAATATTCATCATATTATACTGCGTCACGATTCTGGGGCTGGTGCTGGTCATCATCACTGAGAACCGGAACCCGCTGAAAACGATCCCTTGGGTAATCGTGTTGCTGCTGGCTCCCGGTGTCGGAATCATCTTCTATTTCTTTTTCGGGCAGGACAACCGGAAACAGCGTATCATCTCGCGCCGGACCTACAAGCGCATCATGAAACGCCCGCAGGGGGGAAAACTGCCGCAGGACACCTGTGCCGTCCCCGCCCCCTACCAGCCATTGGTCACCCTGCTGACAAACAGCAACCAGTCGTCCCTGCTCTACGGTAGCGACATCACGATCTACACGAACGGGACAGATAAGTTCCGCGACCTGCTGGAAGAGCTTGCAAAGGCGACGCATCACATCCACATCCAATACTACATCTTCTGCGACGATGAGATCGGCAACAAAGTAAAGACACTGTTGATCGAAAAGGCACGGGAGGGCGTCGAAGTACGCCTCCTCTACGACGATGTGGGCTGTTGGAAAGTAAAAGACAAGTTCTTCAATGAGATGAAGGATGCAGGCATCGAGGTAAACGCCTTCCTGAAAGTGGCGTTTCCGGTGCTGACCAGCAAGGTGAACTACCGGAATCACCGGAAGATCGTCGTCATAGACGGCAAAGTAGGCTTCATGGGCGGTATGAACATTGCAGACCGCTATACGAAAGGAACGGACTGGGGAACATGGCGGGATACGCATTTCAAGATCACCGGACGAGGCGTGCACGGGTTACAGGCGGCCTTCCTGATCGACTGGTACGTAGTCAGCAAAAAACTATTGAACGATAAGATATACTATCCGCTCGTCCCAGTCTATTCGGACGACAACATTATGCAGATCTGTACCAGCGGTCCCGTCGGACAATGGCGCACACTGCTACAGGCCGCCATCTTCACGATTGCCAACGCCAAAAAGTATGTGTTCATCCAGACGCCCTATTTCCTTCCGACCGAAGGGCTCAACCAGGCTTTGCAGATAGCCGCCTTGGGTGGCGTGGACGTACGCCTGATGCTCCCCAAGCGTTCGGACACGCGCACGGCGAACATGGCGACACATTCTTTTATCGATGAAATGGTAAAGGCGGGGGTAAAGGTCTATTTCTACAAACCGGGATTCCTGCATTCGAAACTGTTGGTGACAGACGATGCGCTCACTTGCATCGGTTCCGCCAACATGGACTTCCGCAGCTTTGAACACAATTTCGAGATTAATGCATTTGTCTATCAGCCCTCCTTTGCGCGGCAGATGAAAAAGGTATTCCTGCACGACATGCACAGTTGTGAAAGGCTGGTCCCGTCACGCTGGCTCAAACGCCCGCGCAAGCAACGTTTAGCCGAGTCGTTTATGCGTCTGTTTTCTCCTCTTCTTTGATAAAAATAGAGAAGTTTACCGAGCCATAGACACGGTGCTGGTAGAAATAAGGCAGACCGGAGAAGTCGTTTGTCTTCGGATGCTCCATCACGAAGATCCCCCCGTCACGCAGCAGGTCACGTTCGAAGACCAATACCGGTACTTCCGGCAATTCTTTCAGGGCGTAGGGCGGATCGGCAAAGATAAAATCAAAACTCTTTGCCGGAGCGGAATGCAGATAACGGAAGACATCGCCACGAATCAGATTCAACGATTCTGTTTTCAGCTCCTTGGCGACTTTGGCTATGAAAGAGGCATGCGCATTGTTCTTCTCGACAGCCGTCACGCTGCGGCATTCGCGTGAAAGCAACTCAAACGAGATGCTTCCCGTCCCGGCAAACAGGTCGAGCGCATCCAATCCCTCGAAGTCGATATGATTGGAAATGACATTAAAGATATTCTCTTTGGCAAAGTCCGTCGTCGGACGGGCACTGAAAGTAGACGGGACATCAAAGCGGCGCCGTCCGTATATTCCACTTATAATTCGCATAATGATAAAGCAATTAGATCCAGCGGAGCCTGTATCACCTCCGGTCCCATCAGATAGGCATCGGAAGGAATCTCCAGCGGATCGATATATTGTAAATAGTTCCGCAACGTACTCGTGATATTACTGCGCAAAGCGGCATCACCGAAAAGGCGCAACTGGTCCTTTTGCTGGTCCATTCCGGTCTGCTTCCATACATATAATATATAATACAAAATATCGTCCGGATGTTCATACTCGAACGAGTTGACGAAAAGCAGGCTTCCCTGCGCATAGCATGCCACATCCATACCCCGGCGGTGCAACACGGCATATAGCTGGCGTGGCAGGCGCGTACGGCTCTGTCTTTTCCACAAAGAGAGCAGCGGAGTGACATGATGTACGAAACGGGGATTAACCAGCGAGCGGGAACAGAACTCATAGACCTCCTCATCCACGCCGAATATCAGTTCGGCCTGTTCGTCTTTCAGTTCATTACTCAGGCAATGTCCTTCCGGCGAAGAGAAGGTAAACGCCAACAGCTCCGCTTTCTGCTTTTCCTGAAAGACCTCTTTCGGGACAAGTGTATACTGGGGGGAAGCGCAGACAACATTGACCTGCCTGTAAGACCAGGTCAGGAAATCATTCTCGAAGAAACATTCTTTCAGAGAAGAGACATACGGTTTAGTCCGGTCGAACTCAACGTCTCTATACAGGAAACTTTCGCTCGCCGAAGGACTGTATGCGGAAAAAGAAAGTCCACCCGACCGAAGCCGGATGGACATTATATAACTTTCCGAATGATCTGCTGTTAACTTATCAGATACGTCGATAGCCATAGGCTGTCATTAATCTTCCCAGTTACCTGCGTTATTATTGATTTCTTCGATAGAACCAACACGCAGACCCGGATATTTATTCATCTTTTCGGCCTTATCCTTCAGGTTGTAAACCAACTGTTTGTCCAGGTCGCCCAGATAATCGTCATACAGGACGCCGCACTGGAATACTTTTACCGTATAACCGGAGCCGGAAGTCAGTGTAGCCGTATCCATAGTGAACTGAACGTTCGTTCCCGGCACGTTACGCATGTCGTCAACGTTATAACCGCTACCAAACAATGTATCCACTGCAGTTACCCAGTTGGTATCACGTCTGATCAAGCCTTTCTTTACGGCTTCCTTTTCTGTCATACCTTTTTCAAGCTGCTCGTCAGTCAATACACCTTCCTTGATCAGGAACGGCAGTTTTTCGTCTTTTAAGAACTTACTCAGTTCATCGAAATTAGCTGCGTGCACCTTGTGAAGGTTCTTATACTCGATCTGAGCTTTACGGATATCGATCAGGCGCGCCTTGATTAAAGTTTCACGACGATCCCTCTCTTCTTTAAACTCGATCGGACCCATAATACTTCTGTAACACATGTACACAAGCAGTAAGACTGCTACAGCCAATAAAATCTTTAATGTAACTTTCATGGTTTATATTGTTTTTTGAATTTATTTCGTTCGGCAAATTTAAAAAAGAATATTTAATACACTACCTTTATCGCGAAAATTATTGCGATCAAAATGATAAATAGTTATTTAAGCCGCCAAATTACACAAAATTTCCCATATAATCCGACCGAAGACCAGTTTTTAGCGTTAAATATGCTGACTGATTTCCTGCTTTCGGAAGAAACGGATTCGCTGCTCTTGCTAAAAGGATATGCAGGAACGGGAAAAACTTCGCTGGTCGGCGCATTAGTGAAGACGATGGCGGAGCTCAAGCAAAAAAGTATCCTTCTGGCTCCGACCGGACGGGCGGCAAAGGTATTCTCCGGTTATGCCGGGCAGAAAGCCTACACGATCCATAAGAAAATATACCGTCAGAAAGCGTTCTCGAACGAACCGACAGGCTTTCATCCGGCTGACAATCTGCATAAAGATACGTTGTTCATCATTGACGAAGCCTCCATGATCGCCAATGAAGGGTTAGATTCGTTTGTCTTCGGGACGGGACGCCTGCTGGACGACCTGATCCAGTATGTCTATTCCGGCGAGAACTGCCGGCTGATCCTGATGGGCGACGTGGCGCAGCTACCTCCTGTCATGCAGACCGAAAGCCCCGCCCTCAACCGGGAAATCCTGCGGGGATATAACCTGAAAGTAGAGGAAATCACGCTTACCCAGGTGGTCCGCCAGAGTGAAGACTCCGGAATCCTGTTCAATGCCACCCGCCTCAGGGATGCTTTGCGGAACGATGAGGTCGAAATATTCCCTAAGCTCCGGCTGAAAGGCTTTACCGATTTCAGGAAGGTGAACGGCGACGAACTGATCGAAGAAATATCTTCCGCCTACAGCCGTGACGGAATCGAAGAGACTATGATCATCTCCCGTTCAAACAAGAGAGCGACTATCTATAATAACGGCATCCGGAACCGCATCCTTTACCGCGAGGAGGAACTTTCGTCGGGCGACCGGCTGATGGTAGCCAAAAACAACTATTTCTGGACAGCCGGTTGCAAAGAGATGGACTTTATCGCAAACGGCGAGATCGTACAGGTGCTGCGTGTGCGAAGGACATACGAACTTTACGGTTTCCGCTTCGCAGACGTATTGATCCGTTTCCAGGACTACGACCTCGAGATGGATGTCAAAATCCTGCTCGACACGTTGCAGACAGACGCGCCCGCACTGCCGAAAGAGATGAACGACAAATTGTTCTACACCATCCTTGAAGATTACGACGACGTCCCGACAAAGGCCGCCAAGATGAAAAAGATGAAAGCCGATCCGCACTACAACGTCCTGCAAGTCAAGTTCGCATACGCCGTCACCTGCCACAAGGCACAGGGCGGACAATGGATGAACGTATTTCTGGACATCGGCTACATCACCGAGGAGATGCTGGGCGAAGACTTTTACCGCTGGCTCTACACCGCCTTCACCCGCGCCACTCACCGCCTATATTTAGTGAACCTGCCTGAAGAGTTTGAAGAGTAACAGAGAACGAAGCCCCGGAGATGTCGGACATCTCCGGGGCTTGTTTTGTGTAGGCCTTCATCCTTCGCAGGGGGAAAGGCTACTTGAACTTTTAATTCAATATACTTTAGTATTATTAATATTAAACTTGACCGCTTGTTCGCCTGTCACAGGGTAATTGGTACTGATATGGGATGCATCCCGCACAAACCCGCGCGGCCTATTTTAGAATTATTTGATTATAATTTCATTCTTATTTTACGATTGCTTTAACAGCTTCTTCGCCTTCGATAGCTACAACAACTACACCGGCAGGGGTAGCGATCGTTGTGTCGCTTGAAGTCAGAACTGTGTTGGCAACAGTCTGGCCCAGGATGTTAGTGATAACAACCATCTTGCCGGCAGCACCTACGATCTGAACACCACCGTTAGCGGCGATAACTTTTACTTCCGTTACGGAAGGAGTAGCGTCGTTGGCTGTAGGAGCTTCTACTGATTCAGTAGAAAGAACAGCTGCTTCGTTAGCCTTATCAGTCAGGAAGATTACATCGTTCAGGACAGCAATATAGTTAGCAGCATTGCGCAATACATATTCGCCATCGTTTTCTGTGTACTGAATTCTGAACTGGAACTGGTCGATACCGGCAGTCTTGTCTGTGAAACCTATGCTGTCAGCCTTGGTCAGTGTTTCGTTCTGATAGTTTACGATCAGAGAGTCACCACCCACAGCCAGACGTTTTGCAGGAACGAATGCCAATTTAGCCTTTGCTACATTGTTAACCAGGATAGAATAACCTTCTACTTCCTTATCAAGAGAATCAGTCATTACGCGCAAGAAGTTTCCTTCCAAAGCAGCCTTTTCACCAGTCTTAGCACCTTTCAGGATGTAGTAAGTCGGATCTGTCGGGTTCTGAACCAAACCTTGTGCTGTATCTACATACAGAGCGAAGTCGGCTTCGTCACAAGTAGCCTTCAGCTCTTCACCTACAGCACGGAAGACAGCGAAACCGTTCTTGTCGGCAGTCAGTTTGTCTCCACGGCTATTTGTAAACGTGATATGTTTCTGTGCTGCATCCAATACATATTCAGGTGCTTTTTCTACCTGTACTTTGAACGCGTTGTTACCGGCTGTTAAAGCAACTTCTTCCAATTTGGCAGTCGTGCTGTTTACATTGTATTTCTTGTTGTTAGTCGCATTGATCAAGATCACTTCGCCATTATCATTGATGTTCTTCAAGTAGAAGGTAGAAGGAGTTTCACCGGCTTCACTTGTTTCGTTTGTTACAACCAAGCGACCGGCAACATCTGCAACAACATAAGTCTTCTTGCCGTTTGAAATTTCCTTGCGGTAGATCATGAACGGAACGTATTCCAACTGAGCAATCTTAGAGTTCTCTGCTCCGTATTTTACAGCCTCACCAGCTTCCAGTTTGAACAGGGCAGCAGCGTCTTCGGTAGCCATTACAGCAGAGTCTTTTGCAACATTGATGCTCAAGCCTGACAACAGACCGGATACATAATCCAAAGAGAATGCATAGTTCTTCAGTGAATCTTCAGACATATAAGCGTAACCGATTGTGTTTTCTTCGATGTCGATACCTTCGATTGCTTTGATTTCAAGCGTGTCAGCACCATTTGTATAAGTATCTGCCTGATTGTCAACAGCAGCTAAACCGTTTGTTGTGATAGTCGGATTTTCGCGGTTCACCAAAGAGAAGCCGTTATAGATAAATTGGGTAGCGGGAACTGATTTGTAAGTAGCAGCGCTATAAACAACATCGTCTTTACTACTTCCGCCTAATACATTCACCCAATATTTACCAGCCTGATCTTTGTAAGAAGTAGCCTTGTTTACGCTTTTTACAGAGTAAACTTTATCCAATGCCAAAACTGCTGATACGGTTGTTGTTCCGGTGAAGGAGAGACGAGAGGATGCAGATAGAGTAGAGACATCCTTTGCGGCAGCAACTGTATTTATATTTGTCATCTTTGTTGTCAAAACTTTTGCGTCCTTTACAACTTCGATCTGTAAGGCAGCCCACTTACCACTTGAAGCGACATCGAATGTACGCGGTTCATTTCCTGCTTTATTCAACTCATAAGAACTAGTAGCAAATACAGCAACCGAGTCAACCGGATGAGAAGGATCTGTTGTGATTACAAACTGATAAGCGGCTGCAGTCAGGACAGAGTTAGTACTCGTATTAAGAGCTTCACCTGTTAAACGCGGCAATGTATCCACCTTCAGTTTCAAGAATTCACCAGCTGCAGCGTTTGTTGCATACGTTGTCGTATCTACAAATAGGAACTGAGGACGACCATCTTTCTTCGGTAGGCTTACTGCTTCCAAGAAAACAGCCTTATCAGCTGTTGCATCATCATAAACGGGAGAAGATTCCGGATTTGTTACACTTTCCGCTTTTACCGCCTTAAACGTAACCCCAGCCAACGGATTATTGCTATCTACAGCAGCACCGTCATACTTAGCAAACAGTTGGAAACCGCCCTCTTTCTTCATGGAGTTCAGTTCTTTTACGGTAAGGACTTTCTTATCGGCAGCAACTGCTTTCAAAGAGATGATAGGGTTAGCTTCACCATCTCCTGTACTTGCAACACCTTTAGTTGCCCAATCTGTCCCTAAAATCTTCACTGGTTTTACAGCAAAGGTGCCAGTAGCCCGATCTGCAGTAGTTGCAGAGTTCGAATAGGAAGCAACACCCCACACTGACAAGGTCAATATGGAGTCCCCTTTTGCAAAAGATAACATACCAGCATTGGTTACAGGATCATCATCATTTGCACTCCATGCAAATGTAGCGGAACCACTTACTGTAGCGAAATCGTTGTAGCCAGTAGGAGCACTGTCATCAAATTCACTACTACTATCATAGCTAATTTTGTGAGTCGCGTCTGTTACTGCATTACTGGTACCACCAAAAGACAAGCGCACTGTCGGGCAAGCCTTATTCGTAATGGTGTAAACGATAGCTGCACTTGGCCCCTGTTTTTCAGTTTCAATCTTCCATAGAGCAGAGTCGCCAGTCGCAAGAGCAGTAAGATTAGCACTTACTGTTGAAACAGCAATCAAAGAATCGGGGACGCCTTTGTAATTGGTTGTAATAGCCAAATTAAGAGGTGCTTTTGTGGTAGTCCCCACATTCTGTGTCTACAAGTGGTAATAGTTACCACTCTCTACCGCAGCGTTTGCAGAGAGCGCACCCAAAAGTGCGACACCTGCCAAAAGAGTAGAAAATCTCTTGTTCATAATCATTTAAAATTAATTGTTAATAAAATAGTGTTTAAAGATCCAACAACTAATTTTACGAAGGGGTGAGAACACCCCCGCGAATGATTATGAGCGGGCATAAAAAAAACGCGAGCGTGTTGTCTATTATCAACTCAAAGGCTCTGGTAAGCCCGCTAAACAATAATAGAACAACAGCTCGCGCCTTATACGATATAACACACTCTTCCCATAACAATGGTAGATGAACTTATACGTAACCAGCGCAAGCATTTACTGTCTATTATTCCGTTTAGCTAAAAATTTACCAGATTTTTGAGTTGGAATAATCTTCGTAAAATGCTTACAATATGTAATTGATCCCGCGCTCCGTGGGCCGCTGCCTACTACGGAATCGTTGCAAAGGTAAATAGCTTTTCCGAATCAACAAGGAAAAACGCCCATAATTTTCCAAAATACATGGGTTACAGGACGAAACAATACCGTTTATGTAACATATCCCCTAATAAACCGGACGCATATTTCACAGATGTATGTCTCATAGTTATGGTTTTGGTCAATCATAACTATAATCTGCACCCTCCATAGTTATGAGCAAAGTATGCAAGAGGGTTCGTCTCTAAGAATATTTGAATCAAAAGAGCAGACTTCGTAGGGGCAGTTCGCGAACTGCCCAATAGTGACGAAGGAGATATTTGTTGGCACAGAGGGCGGTTCACGAACCGCCCCTACGAGGTCTGTCTATTTCAAAACTGCAAAGAAGTGAACCTCCTGCAAATAAGGAAATAGACAATAACCCCTCTAAAACAGTCTATTTTGCACTATACTGATAACCAGCGTTATAGTATGTGTAAGATTATTAATAAATATTACCCGCTATAGTAATTCGATAAATATGGGGTAGAAATCCCATTTTCATGCGGTATTATTTCGTTTTAGACTAACGGGTATTGAAAAAAAACAGACAATAAGCCCATTGTATACAATAAGTCCTTTGTATATATGGATTCGAACTAAGAAAAACTGAACTATCCCATTCCCACGCACCGACGCGGGATCGCAAAATAGCCAGCCATGTCCTGAACCATAAATGATGATTTATAGGTGAGATCGCGACGCTGTCTTAGGGCAGTTCACGAATCGCCTAAAATCACAAGTAAATTCATCCATTATAATTGATAAAATTACTATATTTGCAAAAAGCATCCATTATGATTGACAAAATTCGTTTTACCCGAGAATATATAGATCGCCCGATTTACACTGAGCGTATCAAGCCTTTTATAGGAAAAGACATTATAAAAATCCTGGTAGGCCAGCGCAGAATAGGGAAGTACAGGAAATACAACGCTTTGAATATGCTTTAAGAAGCTTATTGGCAGAGGGAGTTTGCGATATTACCTGTACGGGAAGCAATGCCTCTATGTTATCAGGAGAACTTGCCACACATTTAAGCGGCCGATATATTGAATTCCCGATCCATAGCTTAGGTTATACAGAATTCCTGCGTTTTTTTGAATTGGAAGATAGCAACCAGAGCCTCTATAAATATCTGACAATAGGTGGAATGCCCTATTTAAAAGTAATCGGAACGGAAGAGGTTCATGCTTTTGAATATTTACGCAATGTATATTCCACGATTCTACTGAAAGATGTAGTAGCGCGGGAGAATATCCGAAATGTATCATTCTTAAATGACTTAGTGGAATATTTAGCAGACAATCTCGGAAATATGTTTTCTGCATCCAATATTGCAAAATATCTGAAATCCCAACGTTCTACCGTTTCAACCCAAACTGTGATCAATTATATAACACCCTTACTCAATGCTTTTTTTATCCATAAGGTAAATCGAATGGATATAAACGGACTAAAAATCTTTGAAATAGGAGAAAAATATTATTTCGAAGATTTGGGTTTACGAAATGTAATCCGAGGATACAATTTGGGCAAAGAGATACAAAAACTATTGGAAAATGCCGTGTATCTCCATTTACTTCGATGTGGCTATGATGTTAAAGTAGGCCAACAAGGAAACTACGAAATTGATTTCATAGGGTCGAAAAACGGAAATCGTATCTATATTCAAGTAGCTTATCAACTTATGGATGAGAAAACAAGAGAACGCGAATTCGGTAATTTAATGAATATCACGGACCATTATCCTAAATATGTTGTTAGCATGGATGAGTTTAACGCCGGGACGAATGAAAAAGGCATCCAACAGATTCACATACGTGAGTTTTTAATGACAGCACTTTAAGAACCTCCTTTCTATATTCATCAGAATACACCACTACTTTGATGTTAAAACTATACGCAAAAGTATAACGACTAAATAATATACAATGAAAGAGCCGTGAAGGAATAACAATATTTCATACAATAAACGCGTTACATATATAAGAAATACCTATTTTTGTTGCAATATAAACGAAAGCCGGCTTATTGGTTTTCATGAATGGTAAAAAGGAATGGCAAATAAAGAGAAAATAGATTATCTGCTTCTGGATATCCGGGAGCTTGAAACGTTGGTTGCCGGCATGCGGGATGCAGAAGTATACCCGGTGTCTTTCTTCAGCCAGACTTTCGACCTCACGCATAAGATTCTGAAAGACCTCCACTCGCTGGAAGCTGCTCAGATCGAGATGCTGCGCAAACAGATGGAAGAACATCAGGCTTTGATCCAGTCCATCCCTCCATCTGTTGCCGTCCCGACAGAAACGATACAGGAGCCCCCGGTTATAGCTCCCGAACCAAAAAATATCGCTCCCGAACCAATTCCCATAGTACCCGAACCGGCCGTTACCGAACAGCCGGAAGAGATAGAAGCTACTCCGGAAGAGGTTGTCACGGAAGCACCCCGGGAAGAGATTCCAATGACAGAGCCGGTGGCCGTCAAGCCTGAACCGGTCGTCGAACCGGCTCCGCCCGCAGTGGAAGTACCGAATAAGGTGACGACGGCAGAGCGTGCAGGTTTATTCCTGAACGATCTCCTGGAAAAGAAAAACCTTTCCGACTTCAGGAAAGCTTTCAGCCTGAACGACCGTTTCCGTTTCCGCCGCGAACTGTTCGGAGGTGACGAAGCACGGATGAACAAGGCTATCAACGACCTGAACGAGATTCATTCATACGAAGACTCGGTCACATATTTGAATAACGAATTAAAATGGAACATAGAAGACGAAGCGGTAGCCGATTTTATCAAGCTGCTTGAAAAACGCTTCCTCTAAAGAATAAAGGATTATGGCAAAATTAACAGTAGTACCCACTCCCGTCGGAAACCTGGAAGACATGACTTTCCGGGCAATTCGCGTGCTGAAAGAGGCCGACCTCATTCTGGCGGAGGACACCCGTACTACCGGCATTCTGCTCAAGCATTTCGAGATACAGAACAGGATGCAGTCGCACCACAAGTTCAACGAGCATAAGACCGTGGAACAGGTGGCTGCCCGTATCAAGGCGGGCGAAAACATCGCATTGGTGTCCGACGCCGGAACTCCCGCGATATCCGATCCCGGGTTTATGCTCGTGCGCGAGTGTGTACGCCAGGGTGTGGAGGTGGAATGCCTGCCGGGAGCAACCGCTTTCGTGCCGGCACTCGTCGCATCGGGACTTCCCAACGAGAAGTTCTGCTTCGAAGGTTTCCTGCCCCAGAAAAAGGGACGGCAGACCCGGTTGAAAGAGCTTTCGACGGAACCGCGCACCATCATCTTTTACGAATCCCCTTTCCGGCTGGTCAAAACACTGACACAGCTTACCGAGTTTTTCGGAAATGACCGTCCCGTTTCCGTATCGCGCGAAATATCCAAGATACACGAAGAGACAGTGCGCGGCACGCTCGAAGAGGTAATCGCCCACTTCACCGTGAACGAACCGAAAGGAGAAATTGTTATAGTTTTAGCAGGCTTAAAAGATAAAAAGGACAAAGAGACAGGAACAGAAGTTTAACGTAACAACAAAAAGAAAATGAAAAAGGTATTAATTGCAACAACGATTTGCGCAGCCATGCTGTCTTCCTGCGGACAAAATTCAGCGGAATACAAGAAGCTGAAAGCAGAAAACGACTCTCTGAGAATTGAAAACACGAAAGCAAACTCCGAGATGGACGAGATACTCGGCACACTCAACGATGTAGAGGCTGACATCCAGTCTATCCGTGATGCTGAAAACTATCTCAATATCCAACAGCAAAAAGGCGATCTGAACAAGAGTAACCGCGAACAGATCAAAGAGAATATGCAGTTGATCAGCGAAACGCTGAAAAAGAATAAACAGCAGATCAGCGAACTGGAAGAGAAGCTGAAAAAGAGCGGAATCCAGTCGGCAGCCCTGCGCAAAACAATCAGCCGCCTTTCTTCCGAACTGGATCAGAAGGCTAATATGATCGTCGCTTTACAGGAAGACTTGGCAAAGAAGAACGTACGCATCCAGGAACTGGACGAAATGGTCGCTTCGCTGAACGAAGATGTGGAAGGCCTGGCAACAACAACCGCCGCACAGTCTGAAAAGCTACAGGAACAGGACAAGGCTCTTAACACAGCTTACTACTGCTTCGGTACATCCAAAGAGCTGAAAGACCAGAAGATTCTTTCGGGCGGCGGCCTGTTCTCCAAGTCCAAAGTACTGCAGAGCGGCTTCAACAAGGACTATTTCATCTCTATCGACATCCGCGAAGTGAAAGAAATTCCTTTGTTCGCCGGCAAAGCAAAACTGAAATCCAACCATCCGGAAGGTTCTTATGAGTTTGTAAAAGATGAAGACGGCAACATCACGCTGAAGATTACAGACGAAAAAGCGTTCTGGAGCCTGGGTAAATATTTGGTGATAGAAGTAGGATGACAAGATATAAAAGTCTTTTTATAGATTTGGACGATACCCTTTGGGATACGTATCACAACAATAAAGAATGCCTCGAAGAGCTATATACCGATCACCACTTTGACCGGTATTATGCCTCCTTCGAGGCTTTCTTCGACATCTATTGGCCACACAACAACCTGCTATGGGAACAATACCGCAACAATGAGATAGACCGCATGACACTGATCGTCGAACGGTTCCGCTACATGCTCCGCCCGATGGGGATAGAAGACAAGAATGCGGTATTGGCAATCAACAACGACTTCCTGCAACGTACTACCCGCAAGACACGGCTCGTGCCGGGTGCAATCGAGCTGTTGGAATACCTGCGCCCCTCCTACCGCCTGTATATCCTGTCCAACGGTTTCCGGGAAGTTCAATTCAAGAAACTCAGCAATTCCGGCCTTGCGCCTTACTTCGAAAAGATGATTCTTTCCGAAGATGCCTGCATCCAAAAACCGCATAAAGGGATATTCGACTTCGCCCTCAAAAACACCAATTCCCGCCGTTGCGAAACCCTGATGATAGGCGACAGCTGGGAAGCCGACATCGTTGGTGCCCACAACTCCAGGATAGACCAGCTATGGCTTAACCCGGAAGGGCTGCCGGCAAAAGGATTTACGCCGACCTATACGGTTGGCAGTCTGTTGGAGATACAAAATATTTTGTAGATCAGAACTCCGACGTAAAATGGAACTTAATATCCGGGAAATCTTGCTGAGCCATCGTCAGGACATATCCCGAATCGGCCAGGTAGACATCGCGTCCTTCTTTATCAAGTGCCATATACTGGGCTTTGCGCCGTTTGAAGTTTTCGAGGGCGACGGCATTGTCGCTTTCAATCCAGCAGGCTTTATAAAGGCTGATCGGTTCCCACTTACACTGCGCGCCATATTCATGCAGCAAGCGGTACTGGATTACCTCGAACTGCAACTGCCCGACCGTACCGATAATCTTGCGACCGTTGAACTGGTTCGTGAAAAGCTGCGCGACACCTTCGTCCATCAGCTGCTCGATACCCTTGTTCAGCTGCTTTGCTTTCATCGGATCGGCATTCTCGATATATTTGAACATCTCGGGCGAGAAGCTCGGCAAACCCTTAAAGTGAAGTTCCTCGCCGGAAGTCAGCGTATCGCCGATCTTGAAGTTTCCGGTATCCGGCAGACCGATAATATCGCCGGCAAAAGCCTCATCCACCACCTCTTTCTTCTGCGCCATGAAAGCCGTCGGGCTGCTGAAGCGCATCATCTTGCCGAAACGGACATGCTTATAGTTCGCATTACGCTCGAAACGGCCGGAACAAATCTTGACGAAAGCAATACAACTGCGGTGGTTCGGGTCCATATTGGCGTGAATCTTGAAGATGAAGCCGGAGAAAGCATCCTCTTCCGGATCGACCACACGCTCCACTGCTGCAACGGGACGAGGGGAAGGGGCGATGTTGATAAAACAATCCAGCAATTCCTTCACCCCGAAGTTATTCAAGGCAGAACCGAAGAACACCGGCGCGATATCGCCCTTCAGATAGGTAGCGACGTCAAATTCCGGATAAACGCCTTCTATCAGTTCGATGTCGGAACGGAGCTTTTCGGCCTGTTCCGGTTCGATATAGGTTTCCAGCTCCGGGCTATTGATATCTTTAAACTCTACGTTCTCCGTCACATATTGCTTGCTCGGCGTGTAGAGGTTCAGTTTCTGTTCGTATATATTATAGACACCACGGAAGCGCTGTCCCATGTCGATCGGCCAGCTGAGCGGACGGACGTTGATATGCAGTTCTTCCTCGATCTCGTCTAACAGGTCGAACGGGTCTTTACCGTCGCGGTCCATCTTGTTGACGAAAACAATCACGGGAGTCTTGCGCATACGGCAGACTTCCATCAGCTTGCGGGTCTGCGCTTCCACACCCTTTGCGGTGTCGATCACGATGATAACGCTGTCCACAGCCGTCAGTGTGCGGAACGTATCTTCGGCGAAGTCCTGGTGACCGGGAGTATCGAGGATGTTGATTTTATGACCGGAATAGTCGAAAGCCATCACGGAGGTTGCGACGGAGATACCACGCTGCTTTTCAATCTCCATCCAGTCGGAAGTAGCCGTCTTCTTAATCTTGTTGGACTTTACGGCACCTGCCACGTGAATGGCACCACCGAAGAGCAACAGTTTTTCGGTAAGAGTCGTCTTACCGGCATCCGGGTGGCTGATAATAGCAAACGTTCTTCTTCTCTCAATCTCTTCTGAATACTGACTCATTGTTATTTATCTTATTTCGTTTTGTTATTCTTACTTTATTTCGCTGGTAAAAGATAATTTATGGGTTTGTTTATATCGACCGATGGTAACTTCTTCCCCTCTCGAGAGGGGGCAGGGGGTGTGTGAATTTTCTTTGATAAACAGAAAGATAACACACCCCTTATCCCCTCTCGAGAGGGGAAACAGATACTCCTGGAGCTATAACCACAAACACGAATCTCACCGTTAAATCATCATTTACTTATCCTGATTCCCGTCAAGTATCATTATACATTTACGCAAACTCGCTTCCCAATGGGGAATGCTGACGTGATATGTCGCTTTGATCTTCGCTTTGTTCAGGACGCTGAAATGCGGGCGGGCGGCCTTTGCCGGATACTCTTTCGATTCGATCGGGAGGACATGGCAGGGTGCATTTCCCAACTCCATGATCTTGACCGCAAAGTCGTACCAGCTACAAACGCCTTCATCGGAAAAATGGTAAATACCCGGAACGAAAACGCCTTCCTCTGCCTGCACCAACACAGCCAGAATAGCCGCCGCCAAATCACCAGCATACGTTGGCGAACCGACCTGGTCGAAGACAACCGACAGCTGTTCACGTTCACCCCCCAACCGCAACATCGTCTTGACAAAGTTATTCCCGAACTCGGAATACAGCCATGCCGTACGGATAATCACCGCATCCGGACAAACCTCTAACAACGCCTCTTCTCCTGCTAACTTCGTACGTCCGTAGACAGAAGCCGGACAAGTCGCATCCGTTTCCACATACGGAAGATGGTTCGTACCGTCGAACACATAATCCGTAGAGACATGTATCACCCTCGCCCCTACGGCACGGGCCGCTTCGCCCAGGTTCTTCACCGCATCGCGGTTGATGCGGAGGCACAGCGCTTCGTCATCCTCAGCCCTGTCGACAGCCGTATAAGCGGCACAGTTCAGGATATAGTCCGCTTTCTTTTCCCGCACGAACGCATCCACCGCCGGAGCGTCGCAGATATCGAGCGTATCCACATCCGTAAACACGAATGCGAATTGCGGATAGCCGGCAGCCAGCAGACGGATCGAGTTGCCCAGTTGCCCGTTAGCCCCTGTTACTAATATCGTCTTCATCTTATTTTTATTCTTCTAATTTCAGTTCCCCATTCATATCTTCGCGATACTTCTCGGCCAGAAGCGCCAGGAACGAACTGATTTGTTTGATACCCTCCATCGTCTCGGGAGTGATCTCCTTGCCCTGCATCTTCAGCATCAGGAAACCGTAAATGGCATTGAAGCACGTCTCCAGTTCAGGCAATTCTTCGCCGCCCGATTTAGCACGGAGCTGGACGATATAAGGGAGTGTTTTATAATAGGCCGCGCCGTAGACCATCTCTTTCGGCGATTTCAGAAGCCGCAGGTGCAGGTCGGTCAGGGCGATAATCACATTCCGGTTCAACTGGATGTGTCCCTTCTCCTTCACCCCTTCGGAACGCATCATCTCGATCAGCTCCTCATACCAACGGGCAATCTCTTCCTTCACCTCTTCCGGCTGGTCGTAGCGGTCTACCACCGTGCGGCGGATGGAATCCATATCGAAGTTGTTGGCACGTATCAGGTCTTCCACCTGCCACATGTACAACAGATACTCGGCAATATTTTCTTTTCTTTTTTGTCTCGCAATAATCATGGTTGCAAAGATACACTATATTCGGATAAAGCCTGATAAAAATCCGCATCTTTTACACCTAACTGGCGGCAGGCCAGGCGGGCAGCATTCAGATTAATCAGGAAAAAGCGGTCCGGAATATAGACGGGGAAATCCCCGTAGCGAGTTTGCAGGAAGGTCTTTCCCTCTTTCTCGATCACGACATGCTCGTCGTAGGGCATGGCCGTAATATCTTCGCGTACCTCCTGCGCAAGCTGCTTCACGACCGGGTCGCCGTCGAAATAGATCAGCTTGCCTTCGCGCTCGATCGACGAGGCGAACGTACGGAAAGTCGTATGATAGGCTTCCGGCGTGGCGTGGTCGGTGGCGGAAGTCCACATCAGATTTGTCAGGATTGCGATGTGAGGGCGATAGAACTCGAGCTGGAAGCGTTTCTCCAGGGCAGACGTGACATGCTCGTCGCCCTCGATAATCGCGATCCGGGCTTCATAGCTCAGATGCACACGGTCGGGCAACAAAGGCACTTCGCTGGTCAACGCATAGTCGAACGCAAGTTTCTGCCGCTTCAGGGCGCAGACAATCATCGAAATGATTGTTTTCTTTCCCCGGCTACCGGCAACAACGACCCGCGTCTTCTCTTTCGTCCGTTGAAAAATAAATTCAGGAATCGAAAGCACTAATAATCCCAGTTCCTTTGCACGTATCAGTTCGGGATTGTCCTGCCGGACCGTAGCCCCCAATACGACAAATTGTATATCTTTAGTTAATCTCTCCGGAAACCATCCGTCTCCATGGCAGGTACAACCTTCTTCATCCAGTCTGGCAAGCGTCGCATCGGCCAGCCCGTCACCGGATACGCTGACTTCGTACCCTTTTTGGTGAATAGCCAAGGCCAAATCAAACAACAGAGGCTCGGTTACGGAGATTAAATGAACTTTTCGCATCACTCAGATTTTGCTCGCAAAGGTAAACAATTTCATTTACCCGTTGTATGAGAACGGAAGAAAAAACTTCCCTATATTTGTATCAAAAAGTATAATTTATGGATATTCAACTAATAGACACAGGATTTTTCTACGCCGACGGCGGTGCCATGTTCGGCGCCATACCCAAAACGGCCTGGAGCCGGCGTTACCCGAGCAACGGGCAAAACGGCTGTATCCTGGCAATGCGCAGCGTCCTGATCCGCGACGGTAACGGACGTATTATACTGATCGACAACGGGGCGGGCGACAAACACCTGAAACAGCTCGGCTATTACAACTTCTTCGATCTTGCCGACCTGGGCGAAGAACTTCAAAAGCGGGGAGTCGCGTGCGAGGAGGTCACGGATGTCATCCTCACCCACCTCCACTTCGACCATTGCGGCTACACTACCCGGAAAACGCTTCAGCCGGACCGCACGCCGGGCTACGCGCTCTCCTTTCCCAACGCCACACATTGGGTAAGCCGCCGGCAATGGGAGAATTTCCTCCACCCGAATGCGCTCGAAAAAGATTCTTACTTCATTGAAAATATGCAAGCAGTCGAGGAAAGCGGTAAACTATGTTTAATAGATCAAGAAACACAGCTTTGCCCCGTCGTAAACCTACGTCTTTTCGACGGACATACGCCCGGACAGATCGCGCCTTACATCACGATGCCCGAACGCACCTACGTCTTTGCCGGCGACGTCATCCCGCTCGCCGCCAGCGTGTCGCCCGCCTGGATCTCGGCCTACGACACCTTTCCGGTCACCTCCTACAATGAAAAAGTGCGGATGTTGGAAGAGGCGGCACGCGAGAAGCAGACGCTCATTTATTGCCACGACGCCTATACGCGTTGCAGCACGGTGAAAAAGGTCAACGACTTCTATAAACCGGCAGAAGTCTGTGCTATGTAAGAAAAGTTTCATTACGGAGAAACTTTTGTTCCACCAGGGAGAAACTAAAGTTTCACCGGCAAGAAACAAAAGTTTCACCTCAACGAAACAGGTGAAACTTTTTAACATATTACAACTTTAAAGGAGAGAAATCAATATCCGGCTATACGGTTTACCGGTTTTTCACTATCTTTGGCAACATCAACAAACAATAAAAATCCTAATCATCATGAAAAAGACTATTTACGCGACATTGACTGTCCTGGTATTCTCTACTTTAATGCTTTGCTGCACCAGCACACCGAAGCAAGAGAAGGTGCTTCGCCACGTTGTGATGTTCGGCTTCAAACCGGAAGTTTCCGCCGAACAGATTAAAGAAGTCGAAGAGGCATTCTGTGCGCTCCCCTCCCAGATAGAACAGGTCAAAGGATATGAATGGGGGACGGATTGCAGCCCCGAAGGTTTGCAACAAGGGCTGACGCACTGCTTCTTCCTTACATTCCATTCGGATGCCGACCGTGACGCCTATCTGATTCACCCGGCCCACAAGGCTTTCGGAAAGGTATTGGGAGACAAGGCGTCCGCTGTTACCGTCGTGGACTATTGGACTAAATAAGAATTACTATTTTTTCATCTATAACATTTAAACGCATGAACAAACTAACGAAGTACGTATGTATCCTGACAGCTATTGCCGGAGCAGTAGCCTGTTCGGATGGTCAGAAAGCACAAGGCGATTACGCCGTCATCCCGCTTCCCCAGGAAGTGGCCATACAGGGCAGCGCCCCGTTCCTGTTGAAACCCTCCACGCCTATCACCTATCAGGAAGGCGATGCGGAAATGGAACAGACCGCCCGTTTCCTTGCCTCTTACATCAAAGACGCAACCGGTTATGAACCGAAAGTTACGACGGGAGATACCGGCAAAGGTATCCACCTCTCTATCGCCTCCGACATCCGGAACAAGGAAGGCTACCGCCTGCTGGTGAGCGAGAACGGCGTCGAGATTGCAGGCGCTTCAAACGCCGGTATTTTCTATGGCGTACAGACGTTGCGCAAATCGATCCCTGCGGTGGCAGACGGTATGCAGGTCGAACTGCCGGCGGTCAGCATCAACGACTATCCGCGTTTCCCGTATCGCGGGATGCACCTCGACGTGTCGCGTCATTTCTTCCCGACGGATTCGGTCAAGAAGTTTATCGACATTCTTGCCTTACACAATATGAACCGTTTCCATTGGCATCTGACCGACGACCAGGGATGGCGTATCGAGATCAAGAAATATCCGGAACTGACACAGATCGGCTCCAAACGCAAAGAGACGGTGATCGGACGCAACTCCGGGAAGTATGACGGACAGCCTTACGACGGCTTCTATACGCAGGACGAGATACGCGACGTCATCGCCTACGCGAAGGAACGTTTCATCACGATCATTCCCGAAATCGATCTGCCGGGGCACCAGTTGGCAGCCCTCGCCACTTATCCCGAGTTGGGATGTACGGGAGGTCCGTATGAGGTATGGACACAATGGGGCGTGTCGGACGACGTGATCTGCGCCGGAAACGAGAAGTCCATGCAATTTCTGGAAGACGTGCTCGCCGAAGTGATCGACCTCTTCCCCTCCGAATATATCCATATCGGCGGTGATGAATGTCCGAAGGTACGCTGGCAGAAATGCCCGAAATGCCAGGCACGCATCAAGGCGGAAGGTATCAAGGGAGACAGCAAGCATAGCGCCGAAGAGTATCTGCAAAGCTATGTTATTTCGCGCATGGAAAAGTTTGTCGAAAGCAAAGGACGCCACATCATCGGCTGGGACGAGATACTGGAAGGCGGACTGGCTCCGAACGCAACGGTGATGAGCTGGCGTGGTGTCGGCGGCGGCATCGAGGCTGCCAAGCAACAACATAACGTGATTATGACTCCAAACTCTTACCTCTATTTCGACTACTACCAATCGACCGACACGGAACACGACCCGCTGGCGATCGGCGGCTACCTGCCTCTCGAACGTGTCTACTCGTTTGAGCCGACAGACGGAATACCGGAAGAATACCAGAAGTATGTGATCGGTGCACAGGCAAACCTCTGGACGGAATATATCCCGACGTTCAGCCAGGTGGAATATATGATCATGCCGCGTATGGATGCCTTGGCAGAAGTACAGTGGACGAACGCTCCGAAAGACTATAAAGCGTTCCTGCCCCGTCTCGTCCGCATGACGAAGCTGTACGACCGCTTAGGCTACAACTATGCCAAACATATCTTCGACATCCGCGCTTCCTTCGCCACTGACGGCGACAAAGGCGAAGTGGTTGTCACACTCGAAACGGAAGGCGATGCTGATATCCATTATACGCTCGACGGTAGCGAACCGAACGCGGCCAGCCCGAAATACGAAGCGCCTCTCCGCATCAAGGAGAACGTAGAGATCAAAGCGGTCGCCATTCGTCCGACCGGCAACAGCCGCATCTTCTCCGAAAAGATAGACTTCAACAAGGCAACGGCCAAACCGGTCACCTTGCGGGTAGCCCCCAGCAAAGGCTACGACTTCAATGGCGGTCCGGAACTGACCGACGGCCTGAGCGGTAACGATAACTACAAGACCGGACGCTGGCTCGGCTTCCAGGGCAAAGACCTGGATGCTGTCATCGACCTGAAAGAGCCGACCGAATTCAGCCGGGTCTCTTTCAACACGAATGTCGTGAAAGGCGACTGGATCATGGGCGCTGCCGGCATAACCGTGAAAGTATCGGACGACGGCCAGACCTTTAAAGAGGTAGCCGCCAAGACAATCCCCTCTTTAGGCAAGGACGACAAAGACGGACTTTACCCACAGGAAATCACTTTCGCCCCGGTCAAAGCCCGCTACGTCGAAGTCATCATCAAGAGCGACAAACTCCCGGCATGGCATGGCGGTGCAGGATACCCGGCGTTCTTGTTTGTGGATGAGATTAATATTCAGTAATAACACATATCCCATGAAAAGAAACATTCTTATCCTATCTGCACTATGCGCCTGTTGCAGTCTGTTTGCCGAGGAGGTGACGGTGAAGCAATTCAGGTATGCAGGGCCATACGAAGTAAAGAAACCCTTCCTTGCCGACAGCCTCGACGTGAACAGTAAGAAATTCACGGAGAAAGAGCTGCTGAAGACTGTCGTCCCATTCGACAACGTGCGGGAAAGTGCGCAGACGCTGGATGCCGGAATAGCGGCCGGACAAGCAGGCGCCTACTCCGTCAGCCTTGTCTCGTTCTACCTGAATAGCGACCGCTATACCGACGGAACGCTGCTGATCAGCGGACCGGAAACATACGAAGTCTATCTCGACAACGCGAAACAGACACCCGCCAACGGCGAAATCAAACTGACTCTCGAACCCCGCCGCTACGAGGTCATCATCAAATATCTCGCGATTCCGGGCAAAACGAACGACGCACCGAAAGCTACCTTTAAAACAGATAGCAAAGCAGTCGTCACGGCAACAACCAGCCCTGAAAAGCGATATACCCTGAACGACGTTTTCGACGGGACACGCCTTCGCTCCGTCAGCCTCTCACCTAACGGGAAATACCTGTTAACGGCTTACCAGACGACCTTCACCGGTGGCGAAACCGAATCGTTCCAGCAGGTGACCGACCGCGCCACCGGACAGGTTCTGATGGAAAGCAGTAGCAACCATTATAGTTGGATGCCCCGTAGCAACCGTCTCTACTATACCCGCAAAGGGATGCAGGGGAAAGAACTGGTCACCGTCGACCCGGCAACCAAGGCGGAAACCGTCCTTGCCTCTAACCTTCCCGACGGTTGGTTCAGCTTTGCCCCGACAGAAGACTTCCTGCTCTTCAACGTGTCCGAAGAAGGGCCGAAAAAAGGAGAAGACCTGCAGGAGATCCTTGTACCCGACGACCGTCAGCCGGGCTGGCGCACCCGCTCGTTTATCCATAAATACGACCTGGCTACCGGCCTGTTCCAGCGCCTTACCTACGGACACACATCCACTTCGATCAACGACATTTCGGAGGACGGGCGCTACATGCTCTTTACGTGCAGCGAACGGGATCTGACAAAACGTCCCTTCGCCACCACCCTGCTCTACCGGATGGACTTGCAGACGCTCGAGACGGAATTGCTGCTGAAAGATCCGTTCATCAGCTATGCCCAATTCTCGCCCGACGGCAAGCAGCTCGCAATAGCGGGTTCCGGCGAAGCGTTCAACCAGATCGGTTTGAATATCGCTCCGGGACAGACCTCCAATATGGGCGACGGGCAGCTTTTCCTCTACGATCCCGCAAGCAAACAGGCAACAGCTGTCACCAAAGACTTCGACCCGGCTGTCCAGCGCTTCGTCTGGAGCAGAGCCGACAAACAGATCTACCTGCAGGGAGAAGATAAGGATTGCGTGCGCCTTTATGTCTTGAATCCGGCAAACGGAGCAATCAGTCCCGTGCCGTTGAAAGAGGATATCCTCTCGGATTTCACACTGGCCAACACGGCGCCCGAACTGGTCTACTTCGGTGAAAGCGCCTCCAACTCGCAACGTCTCTACTCCGTCAATCTGAAGAAGAGCACTTCCGTTTGCCTGAAAGACCTCTCTGCCGGCATCCTAAAAGATGTGACGCTGGGAGAAGTACACGACTGGAATTTCCAGGCGGCTGCGGGCGACACGATCTACGGGCGTTATTACCTGCCTCCTCATTTCGATGCAAACAAGAAGTATCCGATGATCGTCAACTACTACGGCGGCACCAGCCCGACGGAGCGTTCACTCGAAAACCGTTACCCGTCGCACGTATATGCCGCATTGGGATATATCGTTTACATCATTCAGCCCAGCGGGGCGACCGGTTTCGGACAGGAATTTGCTGCCCGCCACGTGAATGCGTGGGGTAAACGTACGGGAGACGAAATCATTGAAGGAACAAAGAAATTCTGTGCGGAACATCCGTTTGTCGATGCCGGAAAGATCGGCTGTATCGGCGCTTCCTACGGTGGTTTCATGACGCAGTACCTGCAAACGAAGACAGATATCTTCGCCGCCGCTATCTCGCACGCCGGGATCAGCGACATCACCAGCTATTGGGGCGAAGGCTACTGGGGATATTCCTACAGCGCCTTGGCAAGTGCCAACAGCTATCCCTGGAATGCACGGGATATGTACACACAGCAAAGTCCCTTGTTCAATGCAGACAAAATCAACACGCCGATTCTGTTCCTGCACGGTTCGGTTGACACCAACGTGCCTATCGGCGAAAGTATCCAGATGTTTACTGCCTTGAAGCTGTTGGGCAAACCGACCGCTTTCGTCCAGGTCATGGGACAGAACCACCAGATATTCGACTATAAGAAACGGGCCGAATGGAATAAAACAATCTACGCCTGGTTCGCCAAATGGTTGAAAGACCAGCCGGAATGGTGGGAGGCGATGTATTCGGAGAAGGCGCTTTGAGAATTAATAATTAAAAATTAAGAATTATAAAAGAGGGTATGGCGGAAGTCCTGTAAGGACAACGGTCACACCCTCTTAATCATAGCAAGTACTAATACTTAACTTAACAAACCTCTCATTCTATCTTCAAAAGCAGACAAAGCCGCTTTTGCCCCTTCGCCCATTGCTATGATAATTTGTTTATAAGGAACGGTCGAGACGTCGCCGGCGGCATAGATGCCGGGAACATTTGTCCGGCAATGTGCGTCGATCACAATCTCTCCCGGTTTATTCGTTTCGACAACATCACGGAAGGCGCCGCTATTGGCTGCCAAACCAATCTGCACGAAGATTCCGTCCAGGTCGATCACCCGTTCCGCTTCCGTTTTACGGTCTTTTACACGAAGTCCGGTCACTTTATCACCGTTACCGATCACTTCTAAAGACTGGGAGTGCAGGAATACTTCCACATTCGGCAGACTTTTCAGTTTTTCCTGTAATACTTGATCCGCTTTCAGTTCGTCCATAAATTCCAGCACCGTCACTTTGGAACAGATACCGGCCAGGTCGATCGCAGCTTCGATACCGGAGTTGCCTCCACCGACTACCGCGACATGCTTGCCTTTATAGAACGGGCCGTCGCAATGCGGACAGAAAGCGACACCCCGCCCGATATATTCCGCCTCACCGGGAACATTCAGTTTGCGCCAGCTTGCCCCCGTAGCAACAATAACGGCAGAAGCCGAAAAGCGTTCACCGGTAGAAGTTGTCAATATCGTTGATCGCGATGGAGACAGACGGCCATCTGTCTCTACGGACACAGAAACAACGCGCCGGTGTTCCAGTATGTCGATCGGGTAATCGTTGATATGCGTGCGGAGGTCATTCGCCAACTGTTCGCCTGTCGTATGGGGAACAGAGACGAGGTTCTCGATGCCGACCGTCTCCTTGACCTGTCCGCCGACACGTTCGGCTACGACAGCGACACTCAGGCCCTTACGCGCCGAATAGATAGCAGACGCCGCACCGGCAGGACCGCCTCCCACGACTATCACATCATAGTTCTTAACAGGTTTTTCAACAGAGTTATCAACAGTCTCTTTATTTATCCCATACTGGGCTTCGAGTTTGGCAAGCAGTTCGCCGAAATCGCTACGGCCTACGTGAATCAGTTTTCCGTCGGCAAAGACAGAAGGGACGCCTTGCACTTTCATGGCCTCTACCTCTTTCTGGTTGATAGCGCCGTCTACCGTTTCATGTGTAATCCGGCTGTTGAGCGTCGTCATAATGTTCAATGCCTGCACTACATCCGGGCAGTTGGTACAAGTCAGCGATACATAAGTGGTCAGCTTGATCGGGCCGTTCAAGGCGCTGACACGGGCACGGATGCTTTCATCCGGTATATTTTTACCCTTTCCGTCACTATTCAGGATAGCTAATAGCAGGGATGTAAATTCATGTCCATTGGGCACTGCACGAAAACGGATGCCGGTGGGCATACCGTCTTTTACAATTGTAAACTGAAGCCCCTCACCATCTGAGATATGGCATGACAGATGATCCGAACAAGACGCAACATCTCCTAACAGTTCGAGCAGCTCCTGACGACTTTCGTGATTGGGAGATACTTCTATCTCAAATACATATTGGGAAGCCAGCCCGGAAAATATTCCGGAAAGCTGGCTTTTCATTGCAGAATCTAACATAGCTTTAGATCTTACCAACCAAGTCGATGCTCGGTTTCAGCGTTGCTTCACCTTTCTTCCATTTGGCAGGACAAACTTCATTCGGGTGGGACGCTACAAACTGGGCAGCCTCAACCTTGCGAAGCAGTTCATCCGCATTACGGCCGATGCCGTTATCGTGTATTTCGGCAATCTTGATCTTGCCTTCCGGATTCACCAGGAATGTACCGCGGTATGCCATACCTTCCTCTTCGATCATCACGCCGAATGCGCGGCTCAAAGCGCCTGTCGGATCTGCCAACATCGGATATTTGATCTTACGGATCGTTTCGGAAGCATCATGCCATGCCTTGTGCACGAAGTGGGAGTCTGTGCTTACGGAATATACTTCAACACCCATTGCTTGGAATTTATCGTACTTGTCAGCCATGTCTACCAGTTCGGTCGGACAAACAAAGGTAAAATCGGCAGGATAGAAGAAGAAAATAGCCCATTTGCCTTTGATATCTTCGCTGCTTACAGTCTTGAAATTACCATTCTGAAATGCCTGTACTTTAAACTCGGGTGCTTGTGAATTAATAATCGGTTCCATGATTTTTACTATTTAAATTTGTTACTACTATTTTTTGATTACAGCACAAAGGTAAATCGTAAGCCCCTGATTGAAAGAATTTTTCAAATTGATAATTTTTATCCATTGATAGATGAACAAACCGGACACAGACAGCGCAGAACACGCAGAGGGACGCAGACTTATTATTTTTCATATCGTCTGCGTCCCTCTGCGCTATCTGCGTAATCTGCGTCCGGTTCCTATTCGCAACAAGGTTCAGAACAGCAGGCGCCTGTTGTTTCAAACTCTAACGTAGCATGTTGCACGCCGACGTGTTCGAGTTCGTGTTTGATTTCATGTTTGACCGTCTCCATTTGGTTTGTGTCCTTGATGACGATATGAGCCGTAAGGGCTGTCTCGGTCGTACTGATCGCCCAGATGTGCAGGTGGTGGACATCCTGCACGCCGGGAACTTCCCGGATCGCATTTTCCACCTTCCTTATATCCGTTCCTACCGGAACGCCATCCAAGGAAAGACGCAGACTGTCCCGCAACAGTCCCCAAGTCGAATAGATGATAATCAGAGCGATCAACAGCCCGATAATCGGGTCGATCACATACCAACCCGTCCGGGCAATCACCAACCCCGACACAACAACGCCCACCGACACTAACGCATCGGCAGCCATGTGCAGGTAAGCCCCTTTCACATTCAGGTCTTTGTCTTTATCCTTCATAAACAGCCAAGCGGTAACGGCATTGATCACCACCCCGATTCCGGCAACCCACGCGATCGCATCGCCTTCCACCGGCTGCGGATGAAACAGCTTGCCGACACTCTCGCCGATAATTATCCCGACAGCGACCAACAGGATCACCGCATTGAGCAAAGAGACCAGCACCGTACTCTTCTTATATCCGTATGTATAGCGGGAAGTTGGTTGTACCTTCGCCAGCCGGAAAGCCAGCATCGCAAGCACCAGGCTCGCCACATCGCCCAGGTTATGTCCGGCATCAGACAGTAAACCGAGCGAATTATACCAGAACCCGGCCAGGAACTCGGCCACGACAAAAACTAAATTCAAAGAAATACCGATGATAAAGGCCTTATTCAGAGATGTTATTTCGTGATGATGATCATGATGATGTTCGTGACTATGTCCCATATTCGTGTACTTTTTAATTGATAACAATACGGTACAAAGCTATGTTTTTTTTGACAATAAAAATATACCTGATTGTAGGTAAAATAAGCTGTGCCATTTACTCTTTAATTGCTATCTTTGAGCATAACACAAAAACAGTCGAAGATGAGAAGAACAAGTTTGTATATATTTTCAGCGGGCTTATTGTTCGTTTGCAGTGCATGGCTTTCTTCTTGCGTTGCAGGAATACCGCTTACAAGAGAGGCTCCGGTAAACAATTCTACTTATGAAGTGGAATATCTGTTTGAACATGAAGGTTGCAAAGTCTATCGCTTCAGGGATATGGGACATTATATCTATTTCACTAACTGCCAGGGAGACGTCACCAGCATAGAGAACGATAGTGTCCGCACTGTCAACAAGATTCGCCGGAAGCCGGTGATAACCCGGAAACAAGCGTTCGATTAAGATCAGACAATTACACCATATTTCTTAAAGATCGCCTTGGCATTAGCCAAACGTTCGGCGGAAAGAGGCTCGACGCCTTTTAAGGGGTATTCCATGCCCTGCGCCTCATATTTATAAGCGCCCATCGTATGGTAAGGAAGGAGTTCCGCTTTCTGTACCATCTTATAACGGCTGATATAGCGGGCAAGCGCCTCGAGCGAAGCGTCATCGTCGGTCAGGCCGGGAACAACGACGTGGCGAATCCAGACCGGAATCTGCCGGCGTTCAAGTTCATCCAGGAAATGTAGGGTGTTTTCCCCTTCAACTCCGGTCAGGCGGGGATGCAGTTCGGCATCTATCGTTTTGATATCCAGTAAAACCAGGTCGACATATTCGAGAACCTCCAACGCTTTCGCTGAACAGATATAGCCGGACGTATCCAACGCCGTATGGATGCCGTTCTCACGGCAAAGACGGAAAAACTCTTTCAGGAAAGCCGGTTGCAACAGAGGTTCGCCACCAGTTACGGTCACACCGCCTTTGGCGATGAAATTCTTATAACGCAACACCTCGGCAAGCAGGTCACCGGGTTCACGAAAATGGGACGTGTCCCGTTTTTCTCCGCTCCCGTCCCGTTTTATTTCCCACGTGTCCGGATTATGACAATACAGGCAGCGAAGCGGACAGCCCTGCATAAAGACGACAAAGCGAATCCCGGGACCGTCGACGGTCCCGAAACTCTCTATTGAATGTATTCTTCCAAACACTATAAGGTGCTGTTGATTGTTCGTGAGATGACGTCGAGTTGTTGTTCGCGGGTCAGTTTCACGAAGTTTACGGCATAACCGGAAACACGGATCGTGAGTTGCGGATATTGCTCCGGATGTTCCATTGCGTCCAGCAGCAGGTCTTTGTCGAAGACATTCACGTTCAGATGCTGTCCGCCGTCGGGTGTGAAATAACCGTCCAGCAGGCTCACCAGATTGTTCACCTGTACGGCGCGTTCCTTCCCTAAGGTTGCAGGGGAAACGGCAAACGTATAGGAGATACCGTCGTGCGCGTGCTGAAAAGGCAGTTTGGCTACGGAAGCCAAAGCTGCAATCGCCCCTTTCCTATCGCGCCCGTTCATCGGGTTTGCGCCCGGAGCGAACGGCGTACCACCCGGACGGCCGTCGGGAGTCGCACCGGTTTTCTTTCCATAAACCACGTTCGAGGTGATTGTCAGGATAGACTGTGTCGGCGTAGCCTTACGGTAGGTCTGGTGCTGGCGCAGGTATTCCATGAACTTCTCGGTGATCTCGACAGCGATACTGTCGGTACGATCTTCATTGTTTCCGAAAGGCACATATTCGCCCTCACGTTCAAAATCGACAGCCAGACCGCGTTCATCGCGGATAACCTTCACTTTCGTGTCACGGATAGCGGCCAGCGAGTCGGCAACAATGGAAAGGCCGGCGATTCCGGTTGCGCGGATACGCTGCACATCCCCGTCATGAAGGCCCATCTCGAACGCTTCATACGCATATTTGTCGTGCATATAGTGGATTATCTTCAACGCATTGACATACACTTTGGCAAGCCAGCGCATCATCTGCTCGTATTTCTCCATCACCTCGTCGTAGTCCAGGTATTCGCTGGTAATCGGCTCGAAGCGGGGAGCCACCTGCACGCCCGATTTCTCGTCACGCCCGCCATTGATGGCATACAGCAGGCACTTGGCGAGGTTCGCACGTGCACCGAAATACTGCATCTGCTTGCCGATCTTCATCGGAGAGACACAACAGGCAATGCCGTAGTCGTCACCGTAATCCGGACGCATCAGGTCGTCGTTCTCATACTGGATAGCCGAGGTGTCGATCGACACTTTTGCACAGAACTGTTTCCAGTTCTCCGGCGCATTATTAAACCAAAGCACTGTCAGGTTAGGTTCGGGTGCCGGACCCAAGTTGTATAAGGTATGCAGGTAGCGGTAAGAAGTCTTTGTCACCAACGAACGGCCGTCGACGCCCTGTCCGCCCAGCGATTCGGTCACCCAGACAGGGTCGCCCGAGAACAGGTCGTTGTATTCCGGTGTACGCAGGAAACGGACAATACGCAGTTTGATAATAAACTGGTCGATCAGCTCCTGTGCTTCTTCTTCCTTCAGCTTGCCTTCACGTATATCTTTTTCAATATAGATATCGAGGAAAGTCGATGTACGTCCCAAAGACATGGCAGCCCCGTCCTGATCTTTCACGGCAGCCAGGTAAGCCAGATACAGGAACTGCACGGCTTCGCGGGCATCCCGTGCCGGACATGTCACGTCGAAGCCATAGGCGGCACACATCCGTTCGAACGCTTTCAGCGCATTGATCTGTTCGGTTATCTCCTCACGGCTCTGTATGATTTCTTCGGTCAGTTCCTGAATGTCGAGACGTTTCTGGAAACGCTTCTTTTCTTCGATCAGGATCCGGGTCCCGTAGAGAGGCACACGGCGGTAGTCGCCGATGATACGTCCGCGTCCGTAGGCATCAGGCAAACCTGTGATGATAGCCGAACGGCGTGCAGCAACCATTTCGTCCGTATAAGCGGAGAAAACGCCTTCGTTGTGCGTCTTTCTGTATTTCGTGAAGATTTCTTTTGTCATCGGATCCAGGTGATAACCGTACGCTTCCAGGCTGTTTTCCACCATGCGGATACCGCCTTTCGGAAAGATTCCGCGTTTCAGCGGAGCATCCGTCTGCAGGCCTACAATCACCTCGTTTTCCTTATCGATATAACCGGGACCATAGGTATCGATCCCCTGAGGAAGTTTCGTTTCGGCGTCATATACTCCTTTTTCCCTCTCAACCTTAAACATTTCGGTCAGTTTGTTCCACACTTTCTTCGTCTTCTCCGAAGAGGGTACAAGGAAACTGTCATCTCCGTCGTAAGGTTTGTAATTGTTCTGGATAAAGTCTCTTACATTGATCTCCTTTTTCCAGGTCTCTCCTTTGAACTGCGCCCAGTTCTCGTTTTCAAACTTCATAAGCTTATCTTGTCTATTTCGGTTTAGGCGTGCAAAGATACGCTTTTTCCTGCTATCCGGGAAACACTCTCCAAGCGGATCGGTGTTAAAAGGGGAGAAATACCTATAAATGGGGATAAAGGGTAACCTATACGAGTTTATACTCCAAGATCAGCTCATCAACCAAATATTCATCGCTCATACAATGCAAATCTGCTACTCCTTCATTCAGTAATTGGAAAGTTTCCGAATCATAAAACAACCCTAAAGCCTCTTCGTAAGAAAGATGAGCTTTTTCTGCAAACAGCTTTACGATCCGTGCATATTTCATTTGAAGTATTATTTTATTCGCCTCCATCTATCGTCTACTTTATTTCTACAACACTTTTCAATATCAAAGAAGAAACAATCTCCTGGTTCAATATACAGATCTGATGATTAGGTTTCTCATACATTAATCGCTTTAAAGTATCTTCTTTGTTTAATACTCCGCCAAAATAAAGGTCTATCGTATTAAAAACTTTGTCGTCAGCTATACCGCCGGATATTAAATCGTAGCTTTCATGCTCACGCCCAAAACGACATGAGCTCACGTAATCCAACCAGGCATCATTATAACAATCAAACTCTCTTATTTTGTATGTCGATAAATCTATATTCAATTCATATTCATGAATATAAGCTTTTTGCCCTCTACGAATAAAACGCTGTGCATATTTCTCTGCCTGAATTCTAAGAAGCGTTAAATAAAAACCCTTGCCAAAATCCAAATGTTCTCTTGAATGTAAAACATCCGGTTGCTCAATTATTTGAGAGGAAGCATGATAAAGTATCATTTTACAAGTCCTTTCTCTTTCATAAATGATATGATGTCTTCCACCAAATACTCTTTACTGAACGTATGCAAAACATCATAGCTGGGAACAACATACCCCATCAAAATTCCGGATTCTTTCAACAAATGATAGACTTTCCGACTACTCATTTTCAGAGCATCAGCAATACTTCCAACACAAAAAATCACAAAATTCAATTGTTCAAAGTTCATTGCTTCTTCCATAAATAATTTATTAAAACAGCTACAATAATCGTTCTTTGACAAAGATAGCCGCTTCTGTCTCAATAATCAAGAGAAGGATAGTTAAAAATCAACGAAGCCCCGGCAGCATCTAACTGTCGGGGCTTGTTTTGTGTCTGCATTCGGTCTTCACAGAGGGAATGGCAGATGAAATTTTAATTTCATTACTTTAGTATTATTAATATTAAATCCGGTTGCCTGTTCGCCTGTCGCAGGGTAATTGGTGTTGATTGGGTATCCCCGCACAATCCCTCGCAACCGGTAGTTATTTGATTATAATTTCATTCTTATTTAACGATTGCCTTTACAGCTTCTTCGCCTTCAACGGCTACAACAACGATACCGGCAGGTGCAGCGATCGTGGCGTCACTTGAAGTAAGAACTGTGTTGGCGATTGTCTGACCTAGGATGTTGCTAACAACAACCTTCTTGCCCTGAGCACCGATTACCTGGATAGCACCGTTAGCGGCGATCACCTTCACTTCTGTTACAGAAGGAGCAGCGTCGTTGGCTGTAGGAGCTTCTACAGCTTCCATTGTGAACTGAGCAGCTTCCTCCAGGCTACCAACCATTACCAATACATCGTTGCGGAAGGCGATAAATTCACCCTTCTTCTGGTTTTCCAGAGAGACAGAACCGTCTTCGTTGGCTGTGAAGGCCCAGTTTGCTACGTTTGCATGGTCGTTCTTGATTACTACCGTGTCAGCTGCTACAGTGTGTCCTTTGAACAGAGTGATTGTATCTGCATCAACAACACCGTGTACGAAACCTACGCGAGACAGACCTTCGCTTGTGTAACCTTCTACCTCAGAAGAATCCTGCAGAGAGATCAGATAGTTTCTTTCACCCTTAGCCTGGCATTCTGCCGGTACGTTCTGGCCTGTTGTAATGTAATACAACGGTTTGTTTACGTCAGCCATCGTTGCTGTGTCGACATACATCTTCAGGTTATCAGCTGCATAATCAGCTTTCAGTTCCTGACCTACACGTTTCATAGCAGCGAAGTTGTCAGATGTGATTGTCAGAGCCATGGCTTTGTCAGTAGACAACGTGATCATCTGGTGAGCCGGTTTCTGGATTGTCTTGTCATATTCAGGCGTACCGTCTTCGATAGCGAAAGAAGAATTCATGCTATCACCGAAGTCTACGTTCTTAACGGTACCGTTGGAATTGACTACGAGTTTGGTGTTGTAGATGCCGAATTCTTTACGAAGACCGGCAGCAGCAGTAGCCCAAGCTGCAGAATTACCATAGTAACCAGCAGCAGTAAAGCTTGTACTTGCATCTGTAGCCGTATAAACCAATTCCGGAACCAAAGCATAAGCATCTTTACCTACATTCTGGAAGTATACATATACTGTATCGTTCTGCGGCGCTTTAGCCGGATCCATTGTTTCATTTACAACAGCATTGCTCGTTACAGTATTACCACCATTCAACAACTTAGACAGCTTATAAGACTGCAAGTTATAGTCATAAGCCAAATACAAATCACCGTACTTCAATGCATAAGAAGTACGAACCAAAGAGTCGTTCTCTACATCACCGAATGCTTTAGATTCGTTAGCAACCAACTTGAACTCGATCTTGTTATCTTCGTTTTCAGAAGCAACAACTACAGAGTCTTTGTCGCTCTTCAATGCCAGATATACTGGATTAGAACCGAATGTATTCAGTTTCAGAGCAATCTTCTTGAACTTAACATCTGAATCGGAGAATTCTTTGTAACCTACGTTTTCACCTTTAACATTTGCCATTGCAGTTAAAGCAACGTCACAACCATTAATTCTATAGATACCGTTTGCAGCATCGATATCGAAAGCAGGACCTTCTGCCAAAGCAGCACCTGTTTCACGGTTATACAATTTATATTCGTTACCACCTTTGTGTACTAAGCCGTACTGAGTAGAAGGAATATAATCGGAAGCAGCTGTTGCAGTCAATTTATCTTTGTCTGCATAATCAAAACCTGCAACAAAATATTTGCCTGTAGCTTTCTTGTCTTTTACAGACTGAACAGAGTAAGCAACCTTTGTATTCAGATTGTCGATAGCCGTACCCTGAGCAAAAGTGATAACTGATTTTTCAAGAGCAGCTTCAATTGTTGAATTAGGAGCATCAGGACGTGCAACAACAGTCAATTCTTTTGCATTTCCTAACTGAGCAATGTAAACACGCAGCGTAGCACTACCAGGAACAGTTGCTTTACCTACATTAGTATCATCTTTCCAATAGTCAACACCATCAGCCTTTGCTACCGGAGTTCCGGCAACACTCAGTTCCAGCTTCCCTGCTGCATAATCTTGTTTTACAGTAAACAGGTAAGAAGCCAAATCACGGTTAGGAGCCGGTTTGATTTCACTATTGCCAGATGTTTCCGTAGCAGCGAGATTGTTGATAATAACAGAGTCCATACCAATGGTATAGCTTGTAGTTCCATTAATATAAACAGTATCAACTACTGCGTACATAGCAACTTTCTTCTTTGCACCGTTAGTAACTTCGCCAACTTTAATAAATACTTGGTTAGGAGCAGCAGCCACAGCCTCAGGATTTTCCTTTTCTAAGGATAATGTATATTTATCACTGACAGAATTAACAGTTGCTCTACCATCCGTTTTGCTATCATTAGTAACTGTTAATGTTTTAGCTGTAACTGCTGGGCCATTTGAATTAGTTTGATACAAAGCATAAGCCGTCAGCGTCTTACCCGCCAAGATATTAGGCAATGTATTATTTGCCACATCCGGAGTAAATGCCAATTCAAAACCTTCACCGCCTTTGATAGCGTTCAGTTCGGTAAGGGTCATTTCTGCGGCATTGGGTTGAACGGCATAAACTGTACTAAGAGGAGTTAAAGTTTTTCCCCATACAGTTGCATCAGAATAGTTGTTAGCATAAGCTAATACCTTTTCACCATTGTTATCCCATGTGTAGAAGCCATAGCTAGCACCTTCTGCTTTGTTGGTAATAACTACTGCATCACCAGCTTCACCCGCAGCAGTGCTTGCTACCATTTTTGCTGTTGTTGAAACGTTATTTGAAGTTTTCGTTAGCCAAGCCCAATTATTAACACCGGAAGCCATGATTGCACTTGCGGCTTTATTAACCCCTAACTTTCCTAAAGACAAAACTTTCTGAGATGCTTTGTTAGTGAACGTATATTCAATCTGTCCACTTGCAGCAACGCGTGTTTCTATTTTCCAGAAGTTTAAATCAGAAGTATTTTCTGCCCATGAACTCGGATCTGCAACCGGAACCAAAACTAAACTATCACGCTTTGCATTATCAACACCAATGTAATAGTTTGAAGCCGTAGCTGTAGCTTCAGAAGGATTACCTACCACTAATTGATAGTATTCTCCGCTTTTTAATGTTTTCGTAAATGGAGAGGTATTTTGCGCCCCCGCCGTAAACGAACTTGCCGCTAACCCGAAGGCTGCTGCCAGAGTAAAAAACTTTTTGTTCATAATTCTAAAATGTTTAATTAATAATAATGTATAGTATATTGAATTCTATATCGTCCTCACGCTTCGTGTCCAATCACGACTTTTCTTAATCGCTGTAAAATGACGAGCGAAAACGTACGTTTTTTTTAGTCATTTTTTTTCGCGATCTTTACAGTTCGTTGTGAGAACATGTATTTTCGTACTCGTTAAGCTATTCTGTTGATAAGAAAGGATATAGAAACAAGAAATTTCTTTGAGGATATAGTTGCAGGTTTAAAACTTATGCCTATTTTTGTACCTGAAAAATGACGAATCTAAACGTACGTTTTCATTAGTCATTCTTCCCGCCTTAGATAATCTACTCTACATCAATTATTTACAATCGCTTTTTACCCGTTTTTTACGTGAAAATTTGACGATTCTTTTGTGGCTCAGCTTTCATTTATTCTCCTGTTTGTCAATGTTTTATATTTTTTGGTTCTCTTTGATGTAAAGGCCATTTTCAGGCGTTTTTCGAGAAACGTAAATCCGATTGTCTTTTTTTGTTAATTATCAGTGCCTTCGTTTTATTATTTTAAGTTCCAATCTTCGGGATCACCCAGGTGGTCACGCAATATCAAGACCTGCCGGGGCGTGAATATACGCTGACCTTTCCGGTAGCCCGCCTTTTTCAGATCGGCAAGCATATCTTCGTCCATAGAGATCAGGACGCCTAAACGCGTCGAGGCTGATTTTGCCAACATGTGAGGGAAATAGAGAACGGCCAGTTCCATGTGGCCTAACATTTTATTTGCTTTCATAAGGATTGTTGTTTTCGTTTTTTACGTTCGAGATATTCACTATACGTTATCGCCGTCGGGCTCGGTTCCATGCGCGGAGCTTCTTCGCGTTGCTGCACCGTCTTGTAGCGGGCCGTCTCCGTACGCCGTTCCTCCATGAAAGCGAGCAGGGCGCTGGTGATAAACATGGCATCCACCATGCCGTAAAAGCGACCGTAGCGGCCACATTTCACACGGTGGAAGAAGAGCAGGACTTCCGTCACTTTCAGTCCGGGGTATTCGGTCAGGAGGATTCCCGACAGCTCCTTCTGCCGGCTGACGGGCATCTTTTCCTTGACACCGGCGAAGTTGTTCAGGTCTTCCATTTGCAGGCAGAGCAAGACAACTGCCGTCTGCTCGCCGTAGCCTGCCGCCACGACGCCCAACTGCGGAGCCACACCCAGGTAGGCACGTTCCAAATGGGCGGCTACCTGTAGCTGCAAAGCGGGGTTGAACGTCTTTAAGAACTGTGCGGCCGTACCGTAGCGGCCCGTCATATCAGCAATTCGCTGTTGCTGCAGCTGCCATGCGAAGCAATTCGGCCTGGCGGCCTGCGGCTCCTTCATCGGAAGCATATCTATTTTTTCCGGATTTTTCATCATACGTGTTGTTTAGTGTTATTTCCTTTTTATTTCCTTTTCCTTTTGAGGGGGTTATTACGTCGGAAGCGGGGGTTATTGTTGCAATAACCGGGGTTTCTGTTACAATAACGCCTGTTTCGGCGGCAAAAACTCCCTCAACAGGTACGGCATCCGGGATTTCCAGTTCCGCAGAGATACGGGGTTGGCTGCGGCGGTACACCTCCCGGTAGCGGCGTTGGACGGCACCGGAGGTCAGCACGCGACGCTGCTCGAACAAGTCGCTGTCGAAGAGGTGTATTTGCACACAGAACCCGATTATTTCCCTCACCTCGCTTTCCTCCAGGTGGAGCGTAAAGCCGAGATCGAAACAGAAATCGGTGTCGTAGTTCACATAATAGCCGTTTTCCCCGTAGATTTCACAGAGAGTTGCGACGTAAACACAGATGCCGCAGCATCCGTACCGTTGGGACAATCGTTGTATTTTCCGGTCAGACAGGTAATCCGTGTCGAGCGGAAAATAGCTAAGCCCCTTTTTCAATGGTCTTGCCATGTTTTCTTTGTTTTTTGAGTTGCTTAATTGAAGGCACCGGCGGTCAACAAACCCGACGCCACTGACGGGGAATGGTTTTTTCCAGGCTAACACCAAAAAAGACCGGAGCCCGAACCTTTCAGTCCGGACCCCGATCTCCTTTTTCTGATCGCCAAAGGTAGCACGGAAATACCGACTATCAAAATGTCACTACTATTGCAGGTAATTCGGATTAATACCCCATATAAAATGATTTACTATGGCGGGTAATATTTTTTAACGTATTATTGTGTTACGAAATATCCGGGAAGGCTGGCTATTTGTTTATCTTCAAAAGCCCATTATTTCCATCCCCTTTCACCTTTACATTCCACCCTTCCCCCCATCTCTCCTCCTTCTGCCCGCTGTTGCCGTCCGATCCCCTGAGGCGGGCGGAAGGGCGATGTATCTTTGTCATGTTTTCGAAAACAATGTATTTAGTATGAATCATTTAAAACATTAAAAACATGTCAGTAAAGTATCGATTGGTAGAGAGAAAGAACTTAGGTAAGGACAAAGAAGAGAAACCTAAAAAGTTGTATGCACAACCCGTTTATTCGGATTTGGTCGGATTTAAGGAGTTGCTGGGCGAGATTGCCGAATCCGGTATTCCTTCCAACCAGGTCAAAGGGGTGACCGACCGTATGAACCATTTAATCAGTAAGCATCTGGCTGCCGGACGACGGGTACAGTTCGGCGAATTCGGGAACTTCCGCTACGGGATAGGCTCGTCGGGAGCGGACACCGAAGATGATTTCACGAATTCACAGATCCGGACACCGCGAATCATCTTCAGCCCGGGTTCCGACCTGAGAGCTGCCCGCAAAGTGGCGACTTTCGAAAAGAAGGAGGCAGTGCCCGCTGCACCGGAAGAATCGAAGCCGGAAGAAAGACCGGGGGAACTTTGAGGAATTGAAAATTAAAAATTAAAAATTGAAGACGTATGAGTAAAGTCAGATCGATTTTAGAGTTTGTGATGTCGCTGATCCAGTTCTTATTGGGGGTTGGGAAAAAGAAAAACCCATAGCCAGGTAAAAAGGCGGAAGCCTTAAAACAAAAAAGAAGCCTTTCTTCACAGAGAGGCCTCTTTTTTATATTGGAAATAACCAATAAAAACTTTCCAATACGTTTAATCATCTTATATGCTTACATAATTAGCAAAAGGTTTTGATACAGCGATTATACTAATAGTGTTACTTTCTTAATGACATTGCAAAGATACGGCCACTTTACAGCCTCCACAATACCTATATATGAGTAAAAAAACGCCATTGTCTACCTACTCAAGGTGATATTCAAACAAAATGAAGACTAAAAACCGGATAATACCTACAAATAGGTAACAAGAAACCCTTTTTACCTACTAATTGCGATTGCACGCCGTCCGTAACCCCTCTAATTTTGCCCAAAATTTAAAAACGCAATGAAAAGATTAGCAAATTTTCTAACATTAGCAATCTGCGCCTGCGGCCCGTTGATGGCACAGGAAAGCGACATGAGCTCTACCGTTAAAGCAAAAGAACTTTACAATGACTATCAGAAATTCCGTTTCGGCGGCTACGGGGAAATGGCGGCCAGTTATATGGATTACGACTTCAACCGCTTCAAGAGCCCGGACGGTTCGCAGCGTTATAACAGGGGAAGCATCTCGATCCCCCGCTTTATCCTCGCTTTCGATTACAAGTTTTCGCCCAAATGGGTGTTGAGTTCCGAAATAGAATTCGAATACGGGGGGACAGGGACGGCCCGAGAGATCGAATGGTATGAAGAAAACGGGGAATATGAAACTGAAATAGAAAAAGGCGGGGAAGTGGCGCTGGAACAGTTCCACATCTCTTATCTGATGGACAAGCACTTCAACATGCGGTTCGGCCACATGATCGTGCCGGTCGGGCTGACCAATACGCACCACGAACCGCTTAACTTCTTCGGCGTCTACCGCCCGGAAGGAGAAACGACGATCCTGCCCTCCACCTGGCATGAAACGGGTATCGCTTTCTTCGGCGACTTGTGGAATTTCGACTACGAACTGCAAATGGTTTCGGGCCTCGACCCACAGGGATTCCGCAGCGAGGACTGGATCAGCAACGGCAAACAGGGCGCATTCGAAGTCAGCAACTTCACCAGCCCGGCATTCGTGGCACGCCTCAACTACAACGGAACAAAGAAGATACGCGGCCTGCGCGTAGGCGCATCCGTCTACTATAACCAGACGGCCAAGAACGGTTCGAAACCAACCCGAAATATCAACTCGGCAACAGGCAAACACTACAAATTCCCGGTAACGATCGTGACGGCGGATGCCGAATACAAGAGCCCGAACCAGAACCTGATTGCACGGGCGAACTTCGTGTGGGGGCATCTGGGTGAAAGTGCGATCCTGTCGGAAATCAACCGCAAATCGTCATCTGCATCCGGCTACCCGACTAAACCGGTTGCCGAAAAGGCGGTAAGCTATGCAGGCGAAGTCGGTTACAATATCGGCTCTTTCTTCGGAGGCAAGGCACCGCGTATCTACCCGTTCGTACGGTATGAATATTACAATCCGATGGAAGATGTCGAACCGAATAAAGGACAATTGGCCGACAAGCGCTTCCAGTCATCCGTCATCACGGCCGGCCTCAATTACTATCCGCTGCCGAACCTGGTCATCAAAGCGGACTATTCCAACCGCAACATCGGGTGGGGCGACTACAATACAGAAAATACAGTATCCGTAGGAATCGCCTATATCGGTTGGTTCATTAAGAAATAAAGCGTGTTAAATCATTTAATTACAGACAAAATGAAAAAAAGTAACTTTTTTACCTTAATGCTGATGGGATGCAGCTTGTGTTTCCTGCCCGCATGCAGCGACAACGATGATCCTGATAACGGAAAAACAGAACCTCCCGTAGGAGGTTGGACAATTGCCAATATCGACCAGTGTCCGGATTCCGGCGAAAAGCTGACGGATGCACAGATGGATGCGGTTGTGGAGACCTTCGTTGACGAAGTAGCACTTCCTACCTATAAGACAATGGTCGACAATATGAACAAGTTACAGCAGGCCGTAGACGCTTTCGCCGCCAGCCCGAACGACAATGCGCTGGAAGGGGCTTGCACCGAATGGCGTAACGCCCGTATCTATTGGGAGCAAAGCGAAGCCTTCCTTTTCGGTCCGGCAGACCTGGAATCGTTCGACCCCAGTATGGACAGCTGGCCGTTGGACAAGAACGGTATCGACCAGATCATCAAGAACGGGAACTGGGATGCGATCGAAGGAAGTGTCGATGAATCCGAAACGGCAGAAAACCCAGCCCAGAACCTGCGCGGTTTCCACACCATCGAATATCTGCTGTTCAAAGACGGAAATGCCAAAAAGGCTGCCGACCTGTCTGCAAACGAAATCATCTATCTGCAAAAAGCGGTAAAGCACCTGGTGAATGACGGTACAAACCTTTACAAAGCATGGAAAGACGGTCTGGGAGACGAAGATGTTCCGACCTCTTATGCCGAAGCGATGAAAAAGCATGACGGGACTTACACGTTGTCGAGTGCAAATGCCGCACTGGAATTGATGCTGAACGGAGGCAACGGCATGGCAGCCATTGCCAACGAAGTCGGTGAATCGAAAATCGGCGTTCCGGCAGACGATTATGCCAAAGATGCGGCAGCCGGAAAGTTCGGCGAAGACAACAGCGGCGTGCTGGGCGTCGAGTCGTGGTACAGCTGGAACTCGCTGGACGACTACGAAGATAATATCCAGAGCATCCGCAACTGCTATTACGGCGGACACATGACGACCTCGTTCGGAGAAGACGACCACTACACTTACGACGAAGAGAACCCGGGCGGCATCTCGAAACTGGTCAAGGTGATCAACCCGGCACTGGATTCACTCGTTATGGTCCAAATCGACAAGACAATCGAGGCGATCCGTGCAATCCCAGCTCCGTTCCGTAACAATCTGGATGCTCCGGAAGTAACGCCGGCCCGCGAAGAATGTGCAAATCTGAAGACATTATTAGATAAAGTGAAAGCTAAGTTCCAGGATTAAGAGCTGATAATCAATATGACAAGATATCAATTTCTTTCGGGTAAATTGACTATCATCCTTGTATTCGCTTTCTGTTGTTTCGGGTTGTGCCAGAGCTGTACGACCGAAGACGACGTCAGCGAATACAGCGGGATAATCAAACCGAACGGGAAAGCGGCCCTGGAAAAGGAGCTCTCGGCAGGCCGTTCCACGATTTTCTCCAATGCGGCGGATGCCTACGACACCGATTCCTATTGGGTCAGTGAAAACCAGGAACTGTCGAGGCGTTTCAACAAAGGTGATGACTTGTATGACAGCGCTTACGGCATCGACGACGGTTTAGGCCCTCTCTACGGAGGATATTCATGCGGCAGCTGCCACAAAGGGACGGGACGCACACGGCCGGCAATAGCCGACGGCGGTTCCGGCTCCGGTTTCTCTTCCATGCTGATTTATATCAGCCGGAAAACAGGCGGGTATATACAGGAATACGGACGTGTCCTGCACGACCAGAGCATCTACGGGACGAAAGCAGAAGGGAAACTCAAGATTACGACTACGGCGCAGAAGTACAGCTTCCCCGACGGGGAAGAGTACGAGCTGGTAACCCCTCACTACCGGATCACCGAATGGTCGGCCGACAGCATCGCGCCGGAAGACCTGCGCATCTCTGTCCGTATGCCTCTGCGGCATGTCGGGATGGGACAGATGATGGCGCTGGATCTCGACCAGTTGCAGGAACTCGCCAAACAAAGCAACTATCCGGAATATGGCATCAGCGGACGGCTTAATTACGTCACGGAAAAAGGGCGGTACGGCATCGGACTGTCCGGCAACAAGGCCAACCACCAGGATTTGACAGTCGAGTTGGGCTTCTCGTCCGACATGGGTGTCACCAACGACCGCTTTCCGCACGAAGTGGGCGAAGGACAGCCGCAGATGATGGGGAACGCCTACTCCGGCGTAGAAGTATCGACGGAAGATATGGCAAACGTGGACCTCTATATGCACTGCGTCGGAGTACCGGCACGGCGCAACGTGACCGACCCGGTCGTCATCAAAGGCGAACAGCTGTTTTACCAGGCCAAATGCCATTTATGCCATGCCGTGACTTTGCATACACGGCCCAGAGGCGTATCTCTGCTGGACGGCTGGACAGAACTGACGCAACTCGGCAACCAGGTCATCCACCCCTATTCGGACTACCTGTTGCACGACATGGGTGTCGAACTCGGTGACGACTATCCGGCCGGACTGGCAAGCGGCAACGAATGGCGCACGACTCCGCTCTGGGGGCTGGGACTGCAGGAGGTTGTCAACGGGCATACCTATTACCTGCACGACGGACGCGCCCGCAACCTGACGGAAGCAATCATGTGGCACGGAGGTGAAGGAGCCGCTTCGCGCACACTGTTCTCACGTATGTCGAAAGACGAACGCGCAGCCCTGCTCCAATTTCTAAAAAGTTTATAAATACAGACGCACACATACAAAGACGATGAAACAAAAAAAGATACTTACATTGGCGACAGCCGCACTATGCAGCCTCCTTGCCCTTCCGGCTATCGCCCAGGAAACGGAAAAGAAGATAGACGACAAATATGTAGAAAACGACGTCGTATCGCTAGCCGGGAAAAAAGGATTCTCCTTCACGACCAAAGCGGGCGACTTCCTACTGAAACCATACGTCCTGGTACAGACCTGCGCGACGCTGAACGAATATGACGACCAGGGGCTGGAAAGCTATTATGCCAAAAACATCGCAAACACGGGCTTTGCCGTTCCCAATGCCATTTTAGGATTTACAGGAAAGGCGTTCGACAAGGTGACGTTCAACCTCTCTATCAATGCGGCTAAAAGCGGCGGCGCACTGCTGCAACAAGCCTGGTTCGACATCGCTCTGAAAGACGAATTCCGCATCCGGGCCGGGAAATTCAAAACACCGTTCATGCATGCTTACCTGAGCACGCTGGGTGAAACGCTTTTCCCCGTACTGCCTTTTTCCACATCGGCTTCCATCCTGTTGCCGTATGACATCAACTATGCCGTGCCGGGCTTTGCCACCGGTTTCGATCTCGGCGTACAGCTGCACGGGACGCTCGACAACAGATGGAACTACCAGGTCGGCGTCTTCAACGGGACAGGCATCAACGTCAACACGGCCACCAAGACGAACACCGACGACCATAGCTGGCTGCTCTCCCTGCTCTATGCCGGACGTCTCGCCTATATGCCGATGGGACAGATGCCAGCTTCGCAGGGAGATCCGGAAAACCTGAACGACAACAAGATGCAGATCGCCGTCTCGGCCTCCTACAACGCAGAAGCCGAATATCTCAGCAGCAGCGACACACGTGTCGGCCTGGAATTTGCCTGGATGATCAACCGCTTCTATTTCGCTGCCGAAGGATATTTCATGAATATGCATTTTACCAAGATCATGAACAAGGCCGACGAGAACTTCTGGGCCGCATACGTACAGGGCGGATACTTCATCACCCCCAAACTGCAAGGCGCATTGCGTTATGACTTCATGGACCGTAACGGGACGAAGAAGGGCGGTTTGCTGAACATGCCGGCCGTCGGCGTAAACTACTACTTCTTCAATAATAACCTGAAGTTGCAACTTATGTACCAGTATCTCGGACGTTCGGGACACGACACGCAAGCCGACCGCGACGCCTCCGCTATCGGACTTGCCCGCAACAGTGCTACCGCCATGTTACAATTTACATTCTGACAAGATGAGACGAATGATATCCCTGAAAAACGGAGTCCTGCTTTTCCTTGCCGCCCTCTTGCTGGCAGCTTGCGACGAAGGGAAAATATATCCGGAGGAAACACCGGTCGACCTGGGCCGGACGGCAACCGTAAACGTCCGGTTCAAAGGACTGGGGGCATGGCCCAAAAAGAATTACCTGTCGCTCGTCGCCCTCGGAGGCAATTCGGATACGCCGACGCTGAACAAGCGTTTCTCCAAACCGGTCAACGCAGACAAGACAATCACCGTCACGCTGAACAACCTGAAGGACGACACGCGGAAAATCTGCATTGCCATCGTCAGCAACGGGTTGGACATCATCTATACATATTATAAGTACGAAGTAGACAAGTCCGGCGATAATATTGTCATCGACGTGGACGCGTTGGAGTTGGCCAGCTACGACAGAATCCAGGAACAGGTGTTCGACGCGAACTGCATTGCCTGCCACGGAGGCAGTACACAGGTCGCCGGAAAGCTGAATCTGACACGCGATAAATCCTATGCGGCACTGGTGGATGTGGAAGCGCCCCTTTCGCCGGACAAAAAGAAATATGTAGACCCGGGCAATCCGAACAACAGCTATCTGCCGGAAATACTGGAAGAAAATGCCTACCATAAGGACATGTTCAACAGTACCGGCAAACAAGAAGTATTAGCGCTTATCAAAACCTGGATACAGGAGGATGCCCCTGATAATTAAACATACCGACACATGACATTGACAACGAAAACATACGAGCACGACACCATAAACGTTCAAATTTGTTCTTTCACAGGAAAAGGAGGAGTGGCGGAATATCAGTTACTGATGTCCGTCACCGATCCTTGCCTGCCTTTCCGCAGCCAGTTGGAAAACCTGCAAAAAGCATACGCCAAAGCAGTGACGGAGGAATTGCCAGCCCACGCAATGGCCGTATTCCGCCGCTACTTCCTGAGCGATGCAGCCAACCAGGCCGACCTGGTCACGGAATGGGAATGCGAGAACTCGTGCTGCCCGCTCTCGATCGTGCAGCAGGCTCCCCTGAACGGCAGCAAGATCGCGCTCTGGGCTTATCTGCAGACGGAGATGAACGTGCAGAACTGCAATAACGGACTGGCGGAAGTCTCGCACAACGGCTACCGTCACTTCTGGGAAGGCGGGGCGGCCAACAAGGCTTCCAACTCCGAATATCAGACACGTCTGCTACTCAACAATTACATCCTGCAACTGACGGAAGAACGTTGCACGCTCGCCGCCAACTGCATCCGCACCTGGTTTTTCGTCCAGAACGTGGACGTCAACTATTCCGGCGTAGTGAAAGCGCGCAAAGAGGTCTTCATCACTCAAGGACTGACGGAGAAAACACACTATATCTCCAGCACCGGAATAGAAGGACGCCATGCCGACCCGAACGTATTGGTTCAAATGGACAGCTACGCCGTCGACGGCCTGCAACCGGAGCAAATCCGTTTCCTCTACGCCCCTACCCATCTCAACCCGACCTACGAGTATGGGGTGACTTTCGAACGGGGGACAGCCGTAACCTACGGTGACCGGAAGCAGATATTCATCTCCGGGACGGCCAGCATCGACAACAAAGGCGAGATCGTCTATCCCGGCGACATCGTAAAGCAGACGCAGCGGATGCTGGAGAACATCGAAGCCCTGTTGCAGGAGGCCGGAGCCGGAATGGATGATATCACGCAGGCAATCGTTTACCTGCGCGACCCGGCGGACTACCAGGTGGTCAGCCAATACATAGAAAACCACTATCCGTCACTCCCCCACCTGATCGTACACGCACCTGTATGCCGCCCGGGCTGGCTGATCGAGACGGAATGTATGGCGGTTATACCGGCAGATGCCCCGCAATTTGCATGCTTATAAAAACCTAAAATGATAAAAGATATGGGAAACATGAAGAACGGAAAATACAGGGAAGCGGACAAGATGAGCGACCTGATATGCGAAAATTATCCGATGGTTCTTGTGATGAGCCGCTTCGGGATCGACCTGGGGTTCGGAGAGAAAAACATCGGGGAAGTATGCCGGCAGAACGAAATCGACACACCTACTTTCCTGACTGTCGTCAACTTCCTGACGAATACGGAGGCGGTTCCGGCAACCGGCAGCTACAAGAATATATCCATCTCCTCACTTATCAACTATCTGCACAATGCGCACGACTACTTCCTGAACTTCCGACTGCCCCATATCCGCCATAAACTGACAGAAGCGATCGTGAGCTGCCCGAAAGATGTGGCCTACGTGATCCGTCGCTTCTTCGACGAATATGCAGAGGAAGTGCACAAGCACATGTCGTACGAGGAAAAGACCGTTTTCCCCTACGTCCGCAACCTGCTGAAAGGCGAAAAAGACCCGAAATATAATATCTCCATCTTCCGCAAGCGGCACGACCAGATCGAGGGGAAGATTACGGAACTGAAAAACCTGCTTCTCAAATACTATCCGGGGCCGGACAGTAACCTGCTCAACAGTGTCCTGTTCGATATTTTCGCTACCGAACAGGATCTGGCTTCTCACAACCGTGTAGAAGACTATATCTTCGTACCCGCTATCTTGTCTTTGGAAAAACAATAAAAACAACCGATCATGTCCACAAATATAAAAATAGCGATAGCCGAACCCTCCGCCATCATCCGGTGCGGACTGGAAACGCTGCTGAAACGATTACCCGGATTCCGCATCCAGATATCGGAAATAACAGCGGCAGACTGTCTGACGGAAGGCTTACGCATCTATAAGCCGGACATTCTGATTATCAATCCTTGCTTGCCGGGAAGCACGAACTTCCAACATCTGAAAGAAGAATGCGGATGCCCGGATATGAAATGTATTGCCCTTATATATAACGTATGCGATCCGGTTCAACTCCATGCCTACGACGACCAAGTATCGGTCTACGACAGCACCGACGAACTGAGACATAAGCTGGAACGGCTCAACGCCGAAGAGATTCCGGTGGCAGAAGGGGAAAGCGACGACCAGCAGACACTCAGCGGACGCGAAAAGGAAATCGTAGTCTGCGTGGTGAAAGGCATGACAAACCGGGAGATAGCCGACAGGCTTTATCTCTCTACGCATACCGTCATCACCCACCGCCGGAACATCGCCCGTAAACTGCAGGTACACAGTGCAAGCGGCCTGACCGTCTACGCGATCGTAAACAAATTGATCGAACTAAAGGATTTGAACAACTGATATTTTCCTTATCTTTACGATCTACTGCAAAAACACAACATATATGGACCTGATAAGGAAAACATACGACACTACGGAGGTACAGATCACCTCTTTCCAAACGACCAAGGGTATCACGGAATACCATATTCTCTTCCGGCAGACGGATTGCATGGAAGACTTCCACACTCAATTACAACAGATACAAGATGCTTACGCGCGTTGTGTAACAGAACTGCCGGGTAATCCGGTTGCCATTTTCCGGCGTTATTTCCTGAGCGACGTAACCAACCAGACGGACGAGTTGATGGAACGGGAACGCCTTTCCCCCTATTGCGCGCTTTCCATTGTGCAGCAGGCGCCGATGAACGGGACAAAGATAGCTTTGTGGGCCTGGCTGCAAACGGGTGTGCAGACACAGGTCTTGCCAAGCGGGTTGTTCGAAGCACGCCACAGCGCATACAGCCAGCTCTTAGGCGCCAACCAATGCAACAGGGCGGCCAATTCGGAATATCAGACGCGCCTGATATTCCGCGATTACATCATGCAACTGACGGATGCCGGATGCACGCTGGCTGCCAACTGCCTGCGGACCTGGATATTCGTTCAGAATGTAGACGTAAACTATCCGGGCGTAGTCAAAGCACGCAAAGAGGTGTTTGCCACACAAAACCTGACGGAAGAAACGCATTTCATTGCCAGCACGGGAATCGAAGGGCGCTACGTCGACCCGATGGTATTCGTTACGATGGACACGTATGCTGTTTCGGGTATCTGCCCGGAGCAAATCCAATATCTGTACGCTCCCGAACACCTGAATCGCACGTATGAATACGGCGTCACCTTCGAGCGGGGAACAGCCGTCACGTATGGCGACCGCCGCCATATCTTCATCTCCGGCACGGCCAGCATCGACCGCTACGGTGAAATCGTCTACCCCGGCGACGTCATGAAGCAGGCTTCCCGCATGATCGAAAACATCGGCGCCCTCCTGCAAGAAGCCGGCGCCACCCTGGACGACATCATGCAGGCCGTCATCTATATCCGCGACACGGCGGACTATGCACGGGTCAAGCAATATCTGGATAAACATCATCCGAATCTTCCCCATATCATCGTCCGCGCACCGGTCTGCCGCACCGGCTGGCTGGTTGAGATGGAATGTACGGCGGTAACGGACAAGGGGGATGAAAGGTTTGCGGCGTTATAAGTGGTATCAATGTCAAAGGATTGTCTGCTGGTTTAGCAAGGTATTTACTTGCTTTTCCAGCTTTGGCAGATCTTTACTGATAACACCCCAAATAATCACATTATCAACCTTGTCATAACCGTGTATCACAAAGTTTCGCAAATCTACAATCTTCCGGGCATTATCTATAGCAATATCAGGCTCCAAATCAAGAAGATGGTTGGCTGCTTCTCCAATTATCTCTAACTCACGCTCCACAGCACGTCGTAAAAGTTTATTCTGTTCATAGGCAAGAAAGTCCCTTTTCTCTCCCAGATACTCATAAATCGACAGAATAGACTGCTGCATATCATACAGATACTTTTGAATATTACGCCCCATATATCAATTTCTTACTTTGTTCTATATCTGCAATAAAAAAGGGATTGGAAAGAGAGCGCCGGGTGACCAAATCAATTTTTCTCCTTAACAGTTCTACAAGTTTCTCCCTCAAAGAGAAATAATTATCTGTATATTCTTCAATTGAAATATCAGGCTCAAACTCTATCAGTAAATCAATATCACTATTTTCTGTAAATGTATGGGTATTGACAGACCCAAAGGAATACAAACTCTTCACTTTGTATCGCCGGCATAAATCCTTTATGGCTTCTATTCGATTTTGCAAGATAGCATTCATATTTCCTTCTGTCTTTAAACTTATTAGCAAAGATATAAATAGTTTCTCAATATTCCTATTACGAGATAAATACAATATTCTCTCAAAACCTTTCAACCTATGTATCTTAGAAAAGGTGCAAGGCTTTTTGGAAAGCGGTCGGCATCTTTCCGGAAGGGGATGCCGACTCTTTTGGAAGGATACCGTGACCTTACCGAAAAATATTGTATCTTTGGGCTATTCAAACACCAAGACAAGAGAGATAAAAAGCCTATGTATAAGAATGGTAAATATCGGGAAACCGATAAAATGAGCGATCTGATCTGCGAGAATTATCCGATGGTGCTTGTCATGAGCCGCTTCGGCATCGCACTCGGATTCGGAGAAAAGAACATCGGAGAGGTATGCCGGCAGAGCGGCGTCGATCCCTGCACGTTCCTCGCCGTCGTGAACTTTCTAACGGAAGATGTTTCGGCACCGATGACTAATATTGACAAATGCCTGTCTATCGAGGCTTTGATCACTTATCTGCATAATGCGCATGCCTATTTCCTGGATTTCAGGTTGCCGCATATACGCCGCAAGCTGACGGATGCCATTACGGACTGTCCGGAAGACGTGGCTTTCGTCATTACCAAATTCTTTGACGACTATGCGGCGGAGGTCAACAAACACATGTCGTATGAAGAGAAAACGGTATTCCCGTATGTGAAGGGACTGTTGAAGGGCGTAAAGGACCCGAAATACAATATCACGATCTTCCGTAAACATCACGACCAGATCGAGATGAAGATTATCGAACTCAAAAATATCCTGATCAAATATTATCCGGGACCCGGCAGCAACCTGCTGAACAGCGTCTTGTTCGATATCTTTGCGACCGAACAGGATCTGGCTTCCCATAATCACGTCGAGGACTATCTTTTCGTGCCGGCTATCCTGGCATTGGAAAAAACAATTAAGTGATCCGATGAGTACTTTATTCACCATAGCTATCGCCGAACCGTCCGCAATCATCCGAAGCGGACTGGAAACGGTGTTGAAACGGCTTCCCGGCTTCCGTATCCAGGTCATTGAAATTGCCACCATGGAGCTTCTGCGGGAAACTCTTCATTCGCACAAACCCGATATGTTGATCATCAACCCGTCAATTCCCGGCTGTTTCACCCTGCAACAGATCAAGGAAGAGACAGAATGTACGGATATGAAATGCATCGCCCTGCTGTATGCCGTAGCCGATCACACGCTGCTCCGCCCTTACGACGAGCAGATCAGCATATACGACAGCCCGGACGAGCTGCGCCATAAACTGGAACTTCTCCACACGCCACCGGCAGAAGAAGCCGGAAACGAAGAACAACAGACGCTCAGCACACGCGAAAAGGAAATCGTCGTCTGTGTTGTCAAGGGAATGACGAACCGCGAGATAGCCGACCGCCTGTTCCTTTCCACGCATACCGTCGTCACGCACCGTCGGAACATTGCCCGGAAACTGCAGATCCACAGTGCCAGCGGTCTGACCGTATACGCCATTGTCAATAAATTAGTAGAACTGAACGACATCAAATTATAATCCATGAAGAAAAACAGACTTGCCGCCATTGCATCGTGCATCGTCCTGTCGGGGACATTCTGCACACAGGCACAAAACAAAACGCCACAGGAGATCCGGATACCGGACACCTACAAATTAACGAACAAATCCATTTACCGGAACGGTTGGATCGACTTCAACAAAAACGGGAAAAAGGATGTCTATGAAGACCCCACGGCACCGATCGACGCGCGTATCGAGGACCTTCTGTCACAAATGAACGTCGAAGAAAAGACCTGCCAGATGGTAACGCTCTACGGCTATAAGCGGGTGCTGAAAGACGACCTGCCGACGCCGGAATGGAAAAACCAGCTCTGGAAAGACGGCATGGGCGCAATCGACGAACACCTGAACGGTTTCCAGCAATGGGGACTTCCTCCTTCCGACAATCCATACGTCTGGCCGGCATCGCGCCATGCGTGGGCACTCAACGAGGTACAACGCTTCTTTATCGAAGAGACGCGGCTCGGCATCCCGACGGACTTCACCAACGAAGGTATCCGGGGTGTGGAAAGCTATATCGCAACCAACTTCCCCACACAGTTAGGACTGGGACACACCTGGAACCGCGACCTGATCCACAAAGTCGGCTATATCACCGGACGCGAAGGCCGCCTGTTAGGATACACGAATGTCTACGCCCCGATCCTCGACGTCGGCCGCGACCAGCGTTGGGGACGCTATGAAGAGGTCTATGGCGAAAGCCCCTATCTCGTGGCCGAATTGGGCATACAGATGGCCAAGGGAATGCAGACCGACTACCAGGTAGCTGCCACATCCAAGCATTACATTGCCTACAGCAATAACAAAGGCGGACGCGAAGGTATGGCGCGCGTAGACCCGCAGATGTCACCGCGCGAAGTCGAGATGATCCATGTTTACCCCTGGAAACGGGTGATCAGGGAAGCCGGCATCCTGGGGGCGATGAGCGCTTACAACGATTACGACGGTTTCCCGATCCAGAGCAGCTATTACTGGCTGACGACGCGCCTGCGCGGCGAGTTCGGCTTCCGGGGATATGTCGTCTCGGACAGCGACGCGGTCGAATACCTTTTCTCGAAGCACGGGACGGCGGCTGATATGAAAGAATCCGTCCTGCAAAGCGTATTGGCGGGGTTGAACATACGTTGCACGTTCCGCTCGCCGGATTCCTACGTGCTGCCGTTGCGCGAGCTGATCGCCGAAGGAGCCATCCCGATGTCGACAATCGACGACCGCGTACGCGACATCCTGCGCGTGAAATTCCTGGTCGGACTGTTCGACCGGCCTTACCAGATCGACCTGAAAGAGGCTGACAAGGAGGTGAACAGCGCCGAAAACCAGCAGGTAGCCTTGCAGGCATCCAAAGAATCGCTTGTTTTGCTGAAGAACGAAAATGCTGTCCTCCCGTTGGATATAAACAGTGTTTCCAAAATATCCGTATGCGGCCCGAACGCCGATGAAGGAGCCTATGCCCTGACACACTACGGCCCGCTCGCCGTAGACGTGACAACCGTTCTGGAAGGTATCCAAAAGAAAGTAAAACCGGGTACGGAAGTGCTTTTCACCAAAGGTTGCGACCTGGTTGACGCCAACTGGCCGGAATCGGAACTATACCGTTACCCGCTGACAAGCGAAGAGCAGAACGAAATAGACAAAGCGGTCGAAAACGCCCGGAAGAGCGACGTAGCAGTTGTTGTACTCGGTGGTAGTAGCCGTACCTGCGGAGAAAACAAATCGCGCTCCAGCCTGGAACTGCCGGGCCGCCAGCTCGACCTTCTCCAGGCAGTTGCCGCAACAGGCAAACCAGTCGTGCTGATCCTGATCAACGGGCGTCCGCTCTCGATCAATTGGGCGGACAAATATGTTCCGGCTATCCTCGAAGCCTGGTATCCGGGCTCGCAAGGCGGTACAGCTATTGCGGATGTCCTGTTCGGCGACTACAACCCGGGCGGCAAGCTGACCGTGACCTTCCCCAAGACAGTCGGACAGATTCCTTTCAACTTCCCAACCAAGCCGAACGCACAGATCGACGGAGGAGGCAACAAGGGGCTGGACGGCAATATGTCCCGCGTAAACGGCCCCCTGTATCCGTTCGGCTACGGGCTGAGCTACACGACATTCGAGTATTCGGATATTTCCATCCATCCGTCTGTCGTCACACAGATCCAACCGGTCACCGTACGCTGCAAAGTGACCAATACGGGTAAACGCGCCGGCGATGAGGTCGTACAGTTATATGTGCGTGACGTCCTCAGCTCCGTCACGACCTACGAAAAGAACCTTTGCGGCTTCGACCGCGTCCATCTGAATCCGGGCGAGACAAAAGAGGTGACCTTCACCATCGAGCCGCGCGACCTGCAACTGCTGAACAGCGACAATCATTGGGTTGTCGAACCGGGAGATTTCAAAGTAATGGTCGGAGCCTCTTCCGAAGACATCCGCCTGAACGACCGTTTCACGGTGGTAGAGTACGGGAAAGAACAGGCTGCCTCATCCGCCTCCGCCCATCAGCAAAGATCCGTAATAGCCAGTTCCTCACAGGAGACGGCGGCACGAGTCCTGGACGGTAACCTGTCCACAGCCTGGAAAGCCAACGAAGGCGAATACATCACCTTCGCACTCGAAAACAACGCTTCGCCCAACAGCATAGCGATTGCCTGGAAAGAAAAAAGCAAAGATGCCCGATTCGAAATCCAGCTATCCGGCGGCGGCGGCCAGTTCCTGACTGTTTACGAAGGAACGGTCGATGCGACAAACGAGCTGAAGACATACCGGTTCAAAGGCACCACCGCCAGCGACATCCGCATCGTGATGACTGCGGGCAATGCCAGTATCTCGGAAGTAAAGCTCTAAACCGTACCGGTGCAAAATAATAATGCAGATCAACATTATCGCATTTCAGTATCGAAATCCCATAATGTTGATCTGCATTATCTGTTTTAAGTATCGAAAAGCCATAATGTAACCTTACATTATCAACTTTCACTATTGAAAAGCCATAATGCGACTTTACATTATCGACTTTCACCATCAAAAAGCCATAATGTAACTTTACATTATCATTTTTCACCACTCACCGGGATAATGTAAAGTTACATTTCATTTTATAAATAGATCTCCCCGAAGAATTCCGGGCAATGGAAATTGGGCGAAGGCAGATCGATCGGGCTCCAGCTGACGAAATGCGGGAATTCGGTATCATCCGCACATTTATAGAAGTTACCCATAATCTTTTCCGGCAGGTTTTCCGGATCGAGCCCCATCACGCGAAAAGGGATAGCGACAACCAGTTCCCAGGCATGCACACCTAATTTTTCAGCGAAAGCGACATGCTCCAATGCCGAATAGCGACGGATAGAAGCGTATTCTTCCGGCGACAGAGACTGTTTGACATCACGGGATTCCCGGCGTGACGCGTCGCACGTACCGATACAGTTAAACTCGAAGTTGTAGTAATTGCAGTCATCCACCCGTTTCATAAAGAACTCGACACAGCTGTCCGTATAGACAGGTGAGCCGTCTACTTCATGTAGCGCTTTCAAGGAGTTTCCTTTTACAAAATAACGGATATACAGATTGACATCCGACCTTGCAATATCGAATGCCACGATAGGTTTATAGGGATATTCTTCCCAGTTAATCACGTCGATATACTCTCGCTGGGCTTTCTCCATCAAGAAGCCTACGGACGACAGGTCCAGGACATCCAGCGTTGCCAAATAAGGGACTTTCAGTTTCTTCATTTTAATTATAGATTTGGAGTAATGGTAAATGGAAATAAGAGGTCAGCAACACAGACACCGCCCCGATAACAGCCAGCACAATAATCACCGATCCCACGATCCGATTCAATAACCATATACCTCGCACATTAAACCATTTCTTCAATTTAGCTATTACGTAAGTGATCCCGAACCACCAGAGTACAGCTCCCACTCCGATAAAACCAATGCCTCCTAACAGCATCCAGACCGAATGTTCCGGCAAGACAAAACCGAAGCGGGCAAACAGACCGATATATAACAGCACGATTAAGACGTTGCTAAAGGTAAGAAGAAAAGCTGTAATAAAATCCTGTGTAAACGATAACTTTTTCTCCCGCCGCTTTTTTAGGTTCCGTACGGGATTAGACTGGAAAATGTAATAGCCGAAAACACCTAATACGATACTGCCGACCAACTGGAGCGGCGCCTGATTCGCTTCGACAAAGTTCACGACCACTCCCATCCCCAGGCAGGTCAGCGCGGCATAGATCACATCCGACAAGGCAGCCCCCAATCCGGTGACAAACCCGTGCCAGCGTCCTTTGTTCAGCGTTCTTTGTATACACAGCATACCGATCGGGCCCATCGGGGCGGAAACCAATACACCGATCACAATTCCTTTACTTATCAATCCCAGCATCGTCCTTCTTTTTTCTGCCTAATGCACTGCAAAGATAAGGCGTATTCCCGATAAAAAAACGTAAAAACAAAAAAATGGCCTGAAACAAAAGTTTCAAGCCATTCTTTACAAGTGTGTTTATGTCCTTACAGTTTATAATGGCGGTTGCGCACGTCTTTCAGGATTTCCTGCAAGCGATATACAATTTCAGGATGTGCTTCCGCCTCATTTTCCTGTTCATTCACCTTACGCATATCATAGAGAGCCGGCGCTTTCTGGTAGCCGGTTTCAATCTTCGGACCGAACTGGATCATAGACGGACCATCGCTGGACTCGATATACTTCCAGTCTTTCGTGCGGACAGACAACGTATGATCGTTAGCCTGCTCGATCACCCAAGGGCGGTCGGTCTTGTCCGTACCCAACCAATTGCCCAAACGGTTGTAGCTGTCAGGGGCAGCGCCTTTCGGCAACGTTGCGCCAATCAGCTCGGCCATCGAGCGGAACCAGTCGATTTGTGAAACCAGCACGTCCGACACCTGGCTTTTCTTGATCCGATCCGGCCAGTTCACAATTGCCGGGATGCGGGTACCCGCCTCGAATGCACTGTATTTACCGCCACGCAACGGGCCGCCCGGTTTATGGTCTCCGGCCAGTTCTTCGGCCTGATCGTCATAACCGTCGTCAAGCACCGGGCCATTGTCGCTGGAAAGGATAATCAACGTGTTCTCACGCAAGCCTAATTTTTCCAATGCATCCACGATCTGTCCGACACTCCAGTCGAACTGGACGATCGCATCGCCTCTCAGCCCCATCGGGTTTTTCCCGCGGAAACGTTCGTGCGGGAAACGAGGTACATGCACATCGTTGGTCGCAAAATACATGAAGAAAGGATTATCTTTATGCTGCTTAATAAAGTCGATTGCATGGGTCGTGATGGAATCGGCGATGTTCTCGTCTTTCCAAAGCGCCTTGCCGCCCCCTTTCATATAACCGATACGACCGATGCCGTTCACGATTGCCATATCATGCCCGTGGCTGTGCTTCAGGTTATAAAGCAGTTCGGGATGATCCTTGCCGAGCGGTTCGCCTTCGAAAGGAGCCTTGTAGCTCACTTCGATCGGGGCAGACGGATCATAATTGGCTACACATCCGTTCTCGATGAATACACAAGGCACACGGTCGGCCGTTGCAGCCATAATATAAGAATAATCGAAGCCCAGATCGCCCAAAGCCGTAGGCAGCGGGGCATTCCAATCCTGCTCGCCATCCTTGTCGCCCAGGCCCAGATGCCATTTACCGATCGCAGCCGTCGCATATCCGCTGTTCTTGAACATATCGGCAATCGTATAACGTTCCGGACGGATAATCATACCGGCATTCCCGGCTGCGATATCCGTACCAGCCTTCCGCCATGCATATTCGCCGGTCAACATCGAGTAGCGCGAAGGCGTACTGGTGGAAGCCGTCGCATGCGCATTCTGGAAACGGATACCGGTAGAGGCCAGTTTATTCACGTTCGGCGTTTCCACCCGCGTACCGTCGTAACACTGCAAATCGCCATATCCCAGGTCGTCTGCATAAATAAAGATCACATTCGGCGTCTGCTGCTTCGCCTCTTTCTGCCCGAAAGCCAGACAAGGGAGAAACACAGATGCTCCAAGACCTAACAATGTTGTTGATTTCATGATATATACTTTTTGATGTTTTTATTTATCGCAAGTTCGGATTAATATCCTGTTCGGATTGCGGGATCGGCCATTTATAGTCCTGATCCTGACGGAAAGCGCGGCTGTTCACCCACCATCTGCCGTATTTGTCCACTTCTCCGTCCGGTCTGGCGCTTACGCGTTTCGAGCCGGGGAAAGGAGCACCGTAAATATCGCCATTTAATGCTTCATGCGCAATACCCCAACGGAGCAAGTCCCAATAGCGGACGCCTTCCATTGCCAGTTCGACGCGGCGTTCGTTCCGGAGGATAGGACGCAACTTTGCGGCATTCACTTCCGTGATTGCCGGCATCTGTACAGATGCACGACCTCTTACCTTATTGATGGTTTCATCCAGCAGCGCTTGCGTGATAGCATCGCCGGCTTCCAGTTTGGCTTCCAGGTAGCTCAGCAGGACTTCGGCGTAACGGATAACAGGAACATTTCCGCCATAGCTGTTCAGGTCACCGGAGAATGTTTCGTCGAAATACTTACGCATCATCAGACCGGTCTGCGTGGTCTGCCCGCCCATGATCTTATCCGGGCTTTGAGAATCCGGATGACAGTCGTAGACAGCGCCTTTGAAGGTCGATCCGTTATAATAGATCGTATAATCCAGACGCGGGTCGCGGTTTTTACCCAAGTTTTCCGGGTCGTACTGCGGACTGTCGTAGCTAAACGGCGTTCCGTCTCTGAACTGATAGGCTTCAAACAAACCGGCTGCCACGTTAATCAGACACCAACCACCGTCTTTTACGGGGAAAGCATGCTGCGGCAGGGCGTTACCGGCCTGGTCCTGCAAATACTGCGTTGAAAAGATATTCTCGCTGCTGTTTTCGTTTGACGGTAAGAAAAGGGAGGCATAGTCCGGGTCGATCGCGTTGTCGCCCAGGTCTATAATCTGCTTATAAGCGGCGGCAGCTTCGCTGTACTTTTTAGCTGCCAGCAGGGTACGTCCCAGGAAAGCCAGTGAAGCCTGCTTGCTGGCACGTCCGGTTTCAGATCCTTTCAGATCCTTGAAGCGGGGCAGGTCGGCAGCAGCTTCCGTGAACTCCTTAATAATAAACTCGGTTATATCCGCTTTCGATGTTTTCGCCACCGTATTGGCCTCATCTTTCGTCAGCACCTTCGTTACCAAAGGCACATCCTGGAAGAACTGGGACAGATAGAAGTACTGGGCGGCACGGATAAAACGGGCTTCAGCCGTGAAACGGGCTACGACAGCCGGATTGCTCAAATTGACAATACCTTCCAGAAAGCGGTTGCAACGAGCAATCTTGGTATATGAATTTTTCCAATACGCTTCCGTATAAGCATTATTCGACAATAAAGCTCCGTTTGTCATCTTATGGAAATTGGAGTTCGTCCCGCGACGGTCGTAAGCATTATCCGTCGGGAATTCCATAAAGATCAGACCACCGTACGACCACCAGTCGGTCGGCGTATACTCCGGAGAGTTAAACAGGATTTCTCCTTTATAGACCCCGGTCAGAGCCAGTTCGGCGTTATCTTCGCTGGTCCAGAACACATCTTCTGCGAACTTATCCAGCGGACTCCGGTCCAGGTCACACGATACGAAAGTTATCGTAGCTGCCAGCAAGGTAAAAATGAAATATTTAATTCGTTTCATGACTTTTAGAATTTAAAGTTTACACCAATTGTATAAGTTGCCAATATCGGATAATACTGTCCGGAGGTATTGATTTCCGGGTCCCATCCTGGTTTATACTTATTCCAGCACAAAGGATTCTCGGCCTGAACATACACGCGTAAGTTCGTGATTTTGGCCGCCTGTAACATCTTTTTCGGGATAGAATAACCCAACTGGACGTTCTTCAAACGGATATAAGAAGCATTCTGTGTCCAGAAATCAGATGTAACAATGTTCGGAGTCGTAGAGTTACTCAGGTCCTCCAGTCTCGGATAAGCCGGGTAGCGGGTCGGATTAGCCGGGTCGAACCGTCCTTCCGCCTGCCATTTCTGGATATTACCGTCGCCTCTGAACGCCCAGCCGGCAAAGCCGTCGAGCATACCGGTCACACCGGCTACGCCCTGCAACAGGACAGCCAGGTCGAAACCTTTATATTCCACACCCAGGTTCAGACCGAACGTGAACTTCGGAATGCGTGAACCTAAGTAAACACGGTCGTAGTTCGGATCGATCTTACCATCGGGCACACCGTCCGGGCCGCTGATATCTTTATAACGGATGTCTCCGGGCTGCGGGTTGGGCGTCACTTTGCTCTGGTCGTGCCAACCTTTAATATCGTTCTCATCCAGGAACACGCCGTCCGACAGGTAACCGTAGTACATATTGATCGGATAACCCACAAACAGGTCGCTGCCGTTACCGACCAGGCCGTTCAGCTGTTCTACGTTACCGACACCTAAAGTGGTCAGCTTATTCTTGATGATAGACAAGTTGGCGTTTACATTATAAGTAACATCACCGATCTTATTGCGATGTCCGACTTCAAATTCCCAACCGAAGTTCTTCAGCTCTCCGGTGTTCATTTCCGAGATCTTCTGTCCCAGGACAGAGGAAACGCTTCCGCTCGGTTTATACAGGATGTCGTATGTACGGCGGGTGAAGTAAGAAGCGTTCACGCTCAACAGGCCGTTCCATAAAATAGTCTCCAGACCACCGTCGATCGTTTCCGTTTCTTCCCATTTGATTGTCGGGTCGACAGCTGTCGTAACAGCAGCACCTTGTGCATAGGTATCGCCGAACGGATAGTTCTGGCCCAGTTCATACACGGACTGATACGGATAATTACCGATATTCTGGTTACCCAAGCGTCCCCATGATGCTTTCAGCTTCAGGTTGGAGATAAAGCCCAACGATTCGTTTTCCTTGAAGAAGTTTTCTTCCGAAAGTCTCCAACCGGCAGCCAAAGACGGGAAGAAACCAAACTTCTTGCTTTTCGGGAAACGGGAAGAACCGTCGTAACGGACTGTCGATTCGAACAAATAGCGTTCGTTGAAGTTATAGCGGAGACGGCCGAAACCAGACTGGATCGCCCAGGCATTGCCCGTACCTTCGGACTTCTGGTTATCCGGTGAACCGGCATTCAGATAAGGCAGGTCGTTACCGGGGAATTTATCGCGTGAGCCTTGCACATAGCGGTAGTCTTCCTGTTCCCAGGAATAACCGGCCAGGATTCCGAAAGAATGTCCGCCGAACGTCTTATTATATTCAGCCGTAGCCTGGAAAGTCTTATAGATCGTCTTTCCCATTTTGTGCTTCAGTTCGGAAGGGCCTAATACGCGGTCACCTGTCAGTTTCATGGTCGAACGGTATGTACGTTCTTCCGAGTTCGTATAGGTATAAGCGCCGATTGCAGACAACTGCAAGTCTTTTATCGGATTATAATCCAGACGGACATTCGCATTCATCGAGAATTCCGGATTTTCATAGAAAGAATCGCTTTTGATCCATCCGGCAGGCGTCCCGTGCAATTCACGTCCGGCACCAAAAGTACCGTCTGACAGAATAGTCGGAGTCAGGCCGGGGAAACGCAATGCTTTCTGAATAAGGATCAACATACTGTTGGCATCGTCACCACCCGGAGCCATCGGTTCCTTCCGATTGCCGTACATACCCGAGAGGCGTGTGGTCAGCTTCAATCCCGGCAGGAGCTCGTTGATCAGGTTGACACGGGCGTTATAGCGCTGGTAATCGTTCTTTTCCACGATACCGTTCTGTTTCAGGTAGCCGAACGACACCATGTAGCGGTTCTGCGCATTACCGCCGTTCACCGTCACGTCATGTCCGGTCTGCAAGCCCTTGCGTGAGAACACTTCATCCAGGTAGCGTGCATTGGCATAATGGTCCGGATCGCTTCCGTCCCTGAACTTCTGGATTTCTTCCGGCGTATAGGCTTCACGTCCTACGGCTTCGTTATAGAGAGTGGCATATTGCCAGGTATCCGCAAATTCGGGCAGTGCGGTCGGCGTATTGAAACCGACATATCCGTTATAGCCAACGGACACTTTACCTTCCCGACCGGTCTTCGTCGTCACCAGGATAACCCCGTTTGCAGCACGCGATCCGTAGATAGCAGCCGTAGAAGCATCCTTCAACACGGAGATCGATTCGACATCTTCCGAGCTGACATCGTTCAGCTTGCCCGGAATACCATCGATCAGGACTAATGCATCCGACTTGGTTGCCGCCTTATCGTCGTCCGCACTGGTAAACGTGCCGACACCACGCACACGGATCTCGCCGCCGCTATCACCCGGACGTCCCGAACGCTGGATAACGGTCACACCCGCCATCTGTCCGGTCAGGGCATTCGACAACTGCGGAGTCGAACGGTTTTCCAGTTTCTCACTACCGATCTGGGCGATCGAACCGATCACGTTCACTTTCTTCTCCGTACCGTAGCCGACAACGACTACTTCTTCCAGCGCCTGTGAATCTTCAGCGAGCTGGATCGTATAGTTTGTCTGGTCGCCAACAGTCAGTTCTTTTGTGATATAACCGATATAAGAGATCTCCAACCTGGCGCCCTTCGGGGCATCGAGCGAGAAATTACCGTTCATATCGGTAATCGTCCCGTTCGTCGTTCCCTTCACGACAACATTGGCACCGGCAATCGGGCCGAAATTGTCCGAAACGACACCGGTGATCTTACCGTCCTGCTGTACAGCGCCCAAGAGGACGATCTTATTATCTTCTATGCGATATTGATAAGAAGACAATATCTGGTTCAGTACTTCCTTAATATTCCCGTTTTTGACATCGAGGTTAACATGTTTCGTCATATCGACAGCCGAGTTATTGAAGAAGAATACAAATTGCGTCTTCGCTTCAATAGTCCGGATCGCCTCTTCGAGTGTCACGTCAGACAAGCTCAGATTGATCTTTGCGTTCTGGGCATAACTTTCAACTGCGGACAGTTGCAAAAGGGAAATGGTGACAAATAAAAGTATTAGCTTCATTTTCCTGAATAAATTAATGTTAAGAATAGGTATGGCAATTCCATACGTGGACTTTTTTTTCATACATTTGAATGTTTAAAGTTTTACATTTTGCTCTCGCGCTTTTACATTTGAGAGCGGTTTGTTTAGTTTACATCAGGTGGATGCTGGTAACATCCGCCTGATTTTTTAATGTTTCTCCGAATTTTAGATCATAGGCAATTCTCTTTAACGTTATTATTTGGGACTTATAATTATCTTATCTCCATCGATCGTATAACGGATCGGACTGATCAGGGCCAGTAGCTTCAGGATTTCTTCCGGCGATTCTTTCCGGATCGTCAACGACAGACGTTGATCGAGCGGCACCCCTTTCCGGCATTCTATATCCAGGTTATACCAATGCTTCATCCGGTGCAGCACAACCGACAGCTTTTCGTTCGTGCAAACCAGCTTGTCACCGATCCAGATTATATAGTCGGAAGCATCCACTTCGGCCAGATGATAAACACCGTTCTGTTTGTTACAGGAAATCTTCTGGTTGGGTTTCAAGATGATTCTCTTATTCAATCCGGGCAACAAGACTTCCACCTTTCCCGAAAGTAAAGCTGTCTCGACCGTTTCCTTGTTTTTATAGTTACGCACATTGAAGTGGGTTCCCAGCACGTTCACCGTCATCCCGTCCGTTTCGACAAGGAAAGGGGCCTGTTCATTCCGCACGACTTCGAAATAGCCTTCTCCTTCCAGCTGCACCTGGCGCTTGCCTGACGGAAAATGCTCCGGATAAGTCAGCACACTGTTGGCATTCAGCCAAGCGGTCGTTCCGTCCGGCAAGGTCACGGAGCCTTTGCTGTCTTTCCCCATGATGACGCGGTTCATCACCAACTGCTCTTCCGGAGAGAGGTTGAAGAACCGCTTTTGTCCGGCGAAGTAGCTGCCCAGCGAGCAGACCAACAACAGGGCGACAGAGGCGGCTACCTTTATATAATAGGATAGACGGAGCTGTTTCCGTTTCTTTTCCTCCTTCTCCACCCCGGCCGTGAAACGGGCAAACGCCTGCTTCACATAATCCTGTCCGGACACCAGAGTCTCTTCCGTTTCCAACCAGCGATCCCTGGTTTCGGAAAAAGACCGTTTGTTCGCCTCGCTTGCCCTGAGCCAGTCGAGAAGCTGTTCTTTTTCTTCTTCCGAAGCATCACCACGTAAATATTTCAGTACTATATCGTTCATATTTCTATTACATCTTTTATATCTATCACAAAACAAAAGGGAATATCCCTACCCCGAATTGAAAAAAATTCTATTTTTGCTAAATAATATTCAGAGAGAAGCAAAAACTTATGATGAAACGGGAAGAAAACAGCCTGAAAGGGTCACGCAGCAGAGACGGCGACATGTCTCTGTTCGGGCAGCTGTTTAACACCTATTTTCAGATGCTGACCACTTACGCCTTCCGCTTCGTCAACAACTGGCAGACCGCGGAAGACATCACGCAGGATGTCTTTATGGCGCTCTGGGCCAAAAAGGATGAGATCGATTTCGATGAGCCGATCAAACCCTACCTCTACCGTTCCGTCTACAACCGTTCGATCAACTACCTCAACTCCGCCCTGATGCAAAGACGTATCGAAGGAGCGGACACGATCGACGAACTGATCAACCGCGAAATCCTCAGCTACAACCAGCACGACACGCTCCTCCTGAAAGAGATCACAAACGAAATCGACTCCTTCGTCGAAACCCTCCCGCCCCAATGCCGGAAGGTCTATAAAATGAGCCGCGAAGAGAACCTGCGAAACAAAGAAATAGCCGCCCGGCTGGAAATTAGCGAGAAGGCGGTCGAAAAACATATCTCCAAAGCCCTCAGCGAGATACGCAACCACCTGGTGCGCCTCGATATCCTGTCGATGCTCGCCTGCCTGGTCGGCAGTTCCGCCTTCCGGGACTTTTAATTTCCTCATAAGCATATCTTTCCGTTATTCCCGGAAGCAAGCTCTTTTGCCACCTTAATGGCACAGTCCTGCCATCCTAATGGCAAAGCCTTGCCAACAGCATGGCAGAGTCTTGCCACGCGCATGGCAAAACTTTGCCAAAGGGATAGCAAGTCGTTGGCAAAATAGTGACACGACGACTTCGCCATGATGAAACTTCCGGCACAATGGCACAACGGAAATCCACACAAGGCAGAAGAAAAGAATAGATCGCGCAATAGGCCGATATTAAATAGTAAATTACTATCTTTGCACCCTGTAAGCGAGGGATATCCTTTGTTATCTCTTGCACGAACGGAATACCATTAATAAATCGACGATATGATTCTATTCTTTCAATCTCCTACAAAGACGGTGCTGGCTGTGGAGGCTGCACACGCTTTCTCTCCTGAAGATGTAGAAAAATTAGTTTGGGCGTTTAGCGAGGCAAAACCTCTCCAGGCTGAAACGCTGGAAGGCTGGTACGTGGGACCGCGCCGGGAAATGATTACCCCCTGGAGTACGAATGCTGTGGAAATCACCCAGAATATGGGACTCACAGGCATCGCACGCATCGAGGAATACTTCCCCGTTTCATCGGGCGAAGCCGAACACGACCCGATGTTGCAACGCATCTACAACGGTCTGAACCAGGACATCTTCACGATCAGTAAACAACCGGACCCGATTGTCTATATCGAAGATATCGCCGCCTACAACAAGCAGGAAGGACTGGCGTTGAGCGACGAAGAAGTAGCTTACCTCAACGAAGTGAGCCAGAAGCTGGAACGCCGGCTGACCGACAGCGAAGTGTACGGCTTTGCGCAGGTAAACTCGGAACACTGCCGCCACAAGATCTTCGGCGGTACGTTCATCATCGACGGAGAAGAGAAAGAAAGCTCCCTCTTTAACCTGATTAAGAAAACTTCGGCGGAGAACCCGAACAAGTTGGTTTCCGCCTATAAAGATAACGTGGCGTTCAACGAAGGCCCGGTGATCGAACAGTTTGCACCGGCAAGCGGCGACAAACCTGATTTCTATGAAGTGAAGGAAATCAAATCGGTTATCTCGCTGAAAGCCGAAACACACAACTTCCCGACAACCGTAGAACCGTTCAACGGCGCAGCAACGGGTTCGGGCGGTGAGATACGCGACCGTCTGGGCGGTGGTAAGGCGTCGCTTCCGATTGCCGGAACGGCTGTCTACATGACTGCTTACCCGCGTACCGAAGGTGCCCGCGAATGGGAAAAGATCCTCGACCCGCGCCCCTGGCTGTACCAGACTCCGGAACAGATTCTGATCAAGGCGTCGAACGGAGCTTCCGATTTCGGTAACAAGTTCGGACAACCGCTGATCTGCGGTTCGGTACTGACATTCGAACATGAAGAGAACAACAAGAAATATGGATACGACAAGGTGATCATGCTTGCCGGCGGTGTAGGTTATGCCAATATGCGCGACGCGCTGAAGGGTGATCCCGAACCGGGCGAAAAGGTCGTGCTGTTAGGTGGTGACAACTACCGCATCGGTATGGGCGGCGGCGCCGTTTCATCGGTGAACACAGGCCAGTACACCAGCGGTATCGAGCTGAACGCCGTACAGCGTGCCAACCCGGAAATGCAGAAACGTGTTTCCAACGTAATCCGTGCCATTGCCGAGTCGGACAACAATCCGGTCATCTCTATCCACGACCACGGCGCAGGCGGCCATCTGAACTGTCTGTCCGAGCTGGTGGAAGCTACCGGAGGACATATCGACATGAGCCAGTTGCCTGTTGGCGATCCGACGCTTTCCGCCAAGGAAATTGTGGGTAACGAAAGCCAGGAACGTATGGGCTTGCTGATGAAGGAAGAAGATGTTGCCCGCGTAAAACGTATCGCTGACCGCGAACGCTCTCCGATGTATGTCGTAGGTGAAACGACCAACGACATGAAGTTTGTCTTCGAACAGGCTGACGGTGTGAAACCGATCGACATCAAACTCGAATATATGTTCGGTAAACCGCCGAGAACGATCATGAAGGACCATACGGTTGAAGAGACCTATGCTCCGGTAGTTTACAAGGAATCCGAACTGCACCATTATCTGGAAAACGTGCTTCAACTGGAAGCTGTGGCATGTAAGGACTGGTTGACCAACAAGGTGGACCGTTCCGTGACAGGCAAGATTGCCCGCCAGCAGTGCCAGGGTGAATTGCAGTTGCCGTTGAGCGACTTGGGTGCAGTAGCGTTGGACTATCGTGGGAAAGCGGGTATCGCCACTTCTATCGGTCACGCTCCGCAGGTGGCAATGGTCGATCCGGCTGCCGGTTCGGTTATGGCGATCGCAGAGTCGCTGACGAACATCGTCTTTGCTCCGCTGGCCGACAAGTTGGCTGGTGTTTCCTTGAGTGCCAACTGGATGTGGCCGTGCCGCAACGAAGGTGAAGACGCCCGCCTCTATACGGCTGTTCAGGCGGCATCTGACTTTGCCTGTGCCTTAGGCATCAATATCCCGACAGGCAAAGACTCTTTGTCGATGACGCAGAAGTATGGCGATGACAAGGTGATCGCTCCGGGTACGGTTATCATCTCGGCAGGTGCAGAGGTGAGCGACATCCGCAAGATCGTTTCTCCGGTATTGGCGCACGAAAAGAATTCTTACATATATTATATAGACTTCTCGTTCGACACGATGAAGCTGGGCGGTTCGGCTCTTGCACAGGTGTTGAACAAGCTGGGCAACGAAGTGCCGACCGTAAAGGACAGCGAATATTTCGCCGACGCGTTCAACGCAGTCCAGGATGCAATCGAAAAGGGCCTGATCCTGGCCGGACACGATATCTCGGCCGGCGGTATGATCACGACATTGCTCGAGATGTGTTTCGCCAACGTCGAAGGTGGTCTGGAAGTAAATCTGGACAAGCTGTCCGAACAGGATATCGTCAAGATCCTGTTTGCCGAAAACCCGGGTATCCTGGTTCAGGTGAAAGACAAGAAAGCATTCGAGAAGCTGATGGAAGAAGCAGGCGTAGGCTTTGCCGCTATCGCCAAGCCGACCAGCGAACGTCATATCCTGGTTTCCAAAGAAGGCATCCAGTATCATTTCGGCATCGACTATATGCGTGACGTCTGGTACGAATCGTCTTACAAGCTGGATATCAAGCAGAGTGGCAGCGTATGTGCTGGTAACCGCTTCGAAAACTATAAGATGCAGCCGCTGGAATTCAAATATCCGAAGAACTTCACCGGTAAGTTATCTACCTACGGCCTGACAGCCGACCGCAAAGGCCAGAGCGGAATCCGTGCTGCTGTTATCCGTGAAAAGGGTTGCCAGTGCGAACGCGAGACTTCTTACGCCCTGTATCTGGCCGGTTTCGATGTGAAAGACGTTCACATGACCGACCTGGCTTCCGGACGCGAGACGCTGGAAGATGTAAATATGATCGTCTTCTGCGGCGGTTTCTCCAACTCCGATGTCTTGGGTTCTGCCAAAGGATGGGCCGGCGGTTTCTTATATAACGAGAAAGCGAAGAAGGCATTGGATAACTTCTATGCACGTCCCGACACGCTGAGTTTGGGTATCTGTAACGGTTGCCAGCTGATGGCCGAGTTAGGCGTGGTTTATCCGGAGCATGAAAAGAAACATAAGATGTTGCACAACGATTCGCACAAGCTCGAATCGAACTTCATCACGGTCGAGATTCCGAAGAACCATTCGGTTATGTTCGGCTCGATGAGCGGTTTGAAGTTGGGTATCTGGATCACGCACGGAGAAGGCAAGTTCTCTTTCCCGTACGAAGAAAAGGAATACCACATCGCGCTGAAGTACAACTACGAAGGCTATCCCGCCAACCCGAACGGTTCGCCCTGGTCGGTTGCCGGTGTTTGCTCGCACGACGGCCGCCACATGGCTATGATGCCTCACCTGGAACGCGCCATGTTCCCCTGGCAGTGCGGTTACTATCCGGAAGATCGCCGCAATAGCGACGAAGTCACTCCCTGGATCGAAGGTTTCGTGAATGCACGGAAGTGGATTGAAGAGCACAAGAAATAATATTTCAATGAAAAGTCGCGTTATAATATAGCGCGACTTTTTTATTTAAGAAAGGTTGTTTATCTATTAATCATTAAAACATCATCCATTATGAAGAAGATTGCTTTATTGTTGTTTCTGTTTGTCTCTTTACAGATTAGTGCACAAGAAGTTCATTTCCTCCCGAAAGTCGGATTGAATCTGGCTACCATGACAAACAGTGACGGGGGAAACATGAAACCGGGACTAAACATCGGTGTCGCAGCTGAGTTTCCTCTTAATCCCCAATTTGCTATCGAACCGGGCATTTACTATTCTATGCAAGGTATAAAAGTATCAGAAAGTGGAACTACTGCGAAATTCAAAAATGATTATCTGAATATTCCGATTTATGCAAAAGCCTACTTATATGAAGGGTTTTACGCTTTTGCCGGTCCTCAGTTCGGCTTTCTGGTCGGTTCCAAGATTTCCGCATCCGAGGGAAAGGTCAGTGGTTCCGTTAAGACAAAAGATTTATACAATAAAGTCGATGTTGCTTTAGGTCTCGGACTTGGTTATCAGTTTAGTTCCGGCTTATTGGTCTCCATGAACTATAATATCGGACTAACCAATATACTCTCGGACGATGATATGAATCTCGGAGGAGAAAATATAAACTGGGGAGGAGAAAAATCCCGCAACGGTGTACTTCAGATCAATCTTGGCTGGAAGTTCTGATTTCACTCCGGAGAATAAGAGTAAGCCAAAAGACCCCTTACATTCTAAACAAGAGGTGTAGTTCTCAATATACTGCACCTCTTGTTTATTATATCCGGCTATTAATTTGTTCCCTTCACTTTAATGTCTATCTTCGCAACGTAAATATAAACCTTTACTAAAAATGGAAGAATTACAAGTTATCCAGAACAAGATTTATGAGATCAGAGGATATAAAGTCATGTTAGATTTCGATCTGGCTGAGCTCTATGGAGTTGAAACAGCCCAATTAAAACGTTCTGTTCGACGTAATATGAAACGATTTGAAGGGGATGATTTTATGTTTGAGTTAACTCGGGAGGAACTTTCAAGATGCCACCTTGGCATCTTGAACAGAGGAAGAGGTTCTAACATTAAGTATTTACCTTTTGCTTTTACAGAATTAGGTGTAGCGATGCTCAGTAGTGTACTCAAATCCGATATTGCCATTGAAATCAATAGAGGAATCATGCGTGCATTCGTACTCATCAGACAATTCCCCATTCAATCAAGAGAAAATGATTTCACCCTACTCCAAAATGAAGTAAAAGAACTCAAAGAATATATCGAAGAAGTCTTTGCCGATTACAACGACATCAACGACGACACCCGTATGCAATTGGAACTGATAAACCAAACGCTGGCTGAATTGCAAAGCAAAAAGAGCTTAACTGATAAACCCCGGCCAAAGATTGGCTTTGTGAAATAGAATCTCTATCTTCGCGCTCAAATCATAAAACACATATAAGAATGAAAAAGTCGCTATTCATACTTGCCGTTGCAAGCCTGCTGTCAGGCTTCATATCCTGTTCCAACAAACAGGGAATAACAAATCAGGATAAACTTGCCTTGATTCCTGCTCCGCAAGAGATTACATTAAAGAATGACTTTTTCAACCTTACACGCCGTGCCGCAATCACGCTCGACTCGTCCAATCCGGAACTGCTGAAGATCGCGCATTACCTGAACAACAAGACAGCTCCCGCCACCGGTTTCGAAATACCGGTTGAGAAACACGGGAACATCAAATTCGAGCTGACAGACGATGCGACACTCGGAGCAGAAGGCTATCACCTGCTGGTCAAACACGGCGACGTCATCATTACCGCACACCAGCCTGCCGGAATCTTCTACGGTGTGCAGACTTTGTTGCAAATGCTTCCCCCACAGATAAAGAGCGACCGGAAACAGGAGGGCTTCGACTGGACAATCCCATGCGCCGACATCACCGACAAACCGCAGTTTGCCTGGCGTGGACTGATGCTGGACGTCAGCCGGCACTGGTTCACCAAAGAGGAAGTGAAGAAATATATCGACCAACTGGCCGAATACAAGATGAATGTCTTCCACTGGCATCTGACCGACGACCAGGGCTGGCGCCTGGAAATAAAATCGCTGCCCCGCCTGACGGAGGTCGGTGCCTGGCGTGCGCCCCGCGTAGGACAATGGTGGCAACGCGAAAAGCAGCTGCCCGGCGAAGAGGCGACTTACGGAGGCTTCTACACGCAAGATGACGTGAAAGAAGTGCTGGCCTACGCGGCAGAGCGGTATGTGCGCGTCATTCCGGAAATAGATGTTCCGGGCCATAGCCTCGCGGCTCTTGTCGCCTATCCCGAACTGGCCTGTATAAAAGCGCCTGAGACTGTCGGCGTAGGAAATAAATTTTACGGAGAAGACGAGAACACGCTTTGTATCGGCAAAGAGACGACCTTCGAGTTTATGGACAAGGTGTTAACGGAAGTCGCCGCCCTCTTCCCGGACGAGTATATCCATATCGGCGGAGATGAATGTTTCAAAGGTTTCTGGCACAAATGCCCGCGCTGCCAAGCCCGTATGAAAGCGGAGAACCTGAAAGACGAAAACGAATTGCAGAGCTACTTTATCCACCGCATGGAAAGCCTGTTGAAAGAAAAAGGGAAAAAGCTGATCGGCTGGGATGAAATCATCGAAGGCGGCCTGGCTCCCGATGCCACCATCATGAGTTGGCGCGGCATGGAAGGAGGAATCAAATCGGCCAAAGCCGGCCATCATGTGATCATGACACCGACCGAACACTGCTACATCGACCTCTGGCAGGGCGAGCCGTCCGTAGAGCCGGACACCTACTCCATGTGCCGCCTGAAAGACTCCTACAGTTTCAATCCGGTTCCCGACGGCGTACCGGCTGAAATGATCTTAGGCGGACAAGGCAACCTCTGGGCTGAATCGGTCCCGACTTTCCGCCATGCCGAATATATGACCTGGCCACGCGGATGGGCACTTGCCGAAGTGCTCTGGACCGGACCGGAGAAGGCAAACTGGGATCAGTTCTGGCCACGTGTCGAACAGCATTTCCTGCGCGCGGATGAAGCACAAATTAAATATGCCCGTAGCATGTATAACGCAATTGTTACACCCCGCTATACGGAGGACGGCTCGCTGGAGATCGCACTGGACAGCGAACCGGGCAATCTCGACATCTATTATACATTCGATAATACGGACCCCGACAACTTCACGCCCAAGTATGAAGCCCCACTTCGCATTCCCAAGAACGCAACCTGGCTGCGTGTCGTCACCTACCGCAACAATCGCCCGATAGGCAAAGTTATTACATTAACGATCAAGGAGCTGGAGAAACGGGCGGAAGATACCCGCCGCGTCGTCGGCAACCTGTAACAGAAATGTAATATGTATGTCGTAAATGTGAAACAGCATTCTTGTTCCTTTGCACCGTAAATTAGAACAATAAATTATCATTTCCCAAAAGAACAAAGAATGAAATTAGCAAATATCACAGTGCTTGCCCTGTTAGCCCTGCTCCCGTTTGCCATGCAGGCACAGGAAGCACCGGAGATGGAAAAGCTGAATGCCCGTGTAGATTCACTGGCAGAAGAGACAACGACACTGGGCAATCTGGTCCAAAAGCTCAACAAGTTCAAAGTATCTGCGTATATACAAGGACAATTCCAATATGGACAGGAAGACGCCACCCTGAAAGTAGGCGATAAGAACGAGCATGAAGATAAAGGCTTTAACCGCTTCGGTATCCGGCGCGGACGATTGAAGTTTGAATATAATGACGGCATCGGAACCGGCGCCGTGCAGCTCGAGGCCAACGATAAAGGCATCAGTTTCCGTGACCTGTATATCGGTATCAAAGATCCCTGGACCAAGCGTAGCCAGTTGATGGCCGGTGTGTTCAACCGTCCTTTCGGTCATGAAATCGGTTACTCTACCAGTGGCCTCGAATCGCCCGAGCGTGCAACAATCATCCAGTATTTCTTCCCCGACGAACGCGACTTAGGTGCTATGCTGACACTCCGAGCTGCCAAGACAAGTCCGCTTGCCTTCCTCCGCCTGGATGCAGGTCTTTTTGCCGGTAACAGTATCAACAGGGAAACCGACAGCCGGAAAGATTTCATCGGCCGCCTCGGAGCGGAGAAAGAAATCGGCAACTGGGCGAAATGGGGATTAGGCGTTTCCTATTACAACGGTGGTGTCTACAATCCGACTACGACAGCCTACGAGCTTCAGGGCAAACAATTCGTCGAAATCGACAAAGGCGAAACCGGCACCTACATGAAACGTGAATATATCGGCATGGACGCACAATTCTCCTTCCACAGTTCCTGGGGAATCACAACCCTCCGGGGTGAAGGATTATTAGGGACACAACCCGGCATCGCCGGCAGTAGCAAAAGCCCGAACACCGGGACACGCCCCGAGAACCTGCCAGAGAACTCGCTGTTCAAACGTCCCTTCATCGGCTATTTCTTCTATCTCGTACAGGACATCGGAACATCTCCCTTCTCTGCCGTATTGAAATATGACGCCTATGACCCCAACACCAAGCTGAAAGGAAACGAGATCGGTATAGAAAACAGTTTCACCTCCAAAACAGACCTTGCCCAAAGCACCCTGGGTATCGGAGCTCTTTACCGTTTCAACAAACATATCCGCGTACAGGCTTATTACGAATTCAACTTCAATGAAAAGAGCGACTTCGTGAAAGGCTATGAAAAAGATCGGAAGGATGATGTCTTCACGCTCCGCCTGCAATACAAGTTTTAATACAAACGTAACATCTGTTTCATACCCTTGCAACACTTCTGTAGTTACTTTGCATACAGAAATTTAATTCATATTTAGCGAAATGAAAAAGACGATTATCCTGGCAGCTATGGCCGCCTGTTTGTTTACATCAAATGTATTTGCACAAAAAATCAAAGGAAGTGACACCTGCCTGCCGCTCAGCCAGACAGAAGCAGAGAACTTCATGAACAAGAATAAATCAGCTAAAATAACGGTAACCGGCGGTGGCTCCGGTGTCGGTATTTCAGCGCTGATGGAAGGAACGACCGATATTGCCATGTCTTCCCGTAAGATGAAATTCGACGAAAAAGTCAAACTTCAGGAAGCAAAAAAGAACACAAAAGAAGTGGTTATCGCTTACGATGCCTTAGCAGTAGTCGTACACCCGTCCAACAAAGTGTCCAACCTGACCCGCGAACAACTGGAAGGTATCTTCACCGGAAAGATCAAAAACTGGAAAGAAGTGGGCGGCGCCGACATGAAGATAGTTGCTTATTCCCGCGAAACCTCTTCCGGAACCTACGAGTTCTTCAAAGAGAGCGTTTTGAAGAATAAGAACTACATGAACGGCATCCTGAGCATGCCCGCAACCGGAGCCATCATCCAGTCTGTCAGCCAGACAAAAGGAGCAATCGGTTACGTAGGCCTGGCCTATATCAACAAAGAGGTAAAACCGCTGCACGTATCGTATGATGCCGGCAAAACATTCACCGAACCGTCTTTCGAGAACGCAAAGAATAAGACTTATCCGATCGTTCGTCCGCTTTTCTACTACTACGAAACGAAAAATGAAGGAAAAGTAAAACCTTTTATCGATTATATCCTTTCATCGGAAGGACAGGCAACGGTGAAGCAAGTCGGTTACATTCCGGTCAAATAATTCAACGAGAGAATCCGTATGAGGGCAGGGCAAAACTCTGCCCTTTTTTATTACCGCTTATGTATTGATGCACATTATTCATGATGATGTGCAATAATTCTAGTTCTTTTTGCACATTCTTTGGTTTATTATGCTAACTTTGTCCTCGTATTTTTATAAACATATTTTTTAGTCACATGAAGACATTAACAATTGGGGATCTTAAGGCCCGCATTCCAATCATCCAAGGCGGAATGGGCGTAGGAATCTCTCTTTCCGGCTTAGCCTCGGCCGTTGCAAATGAAGGTGGGATTGGCGTTATCTCCGCAGCCGGTCTCGGACTCTTATATAAAAAGCTTTCTCCCAACTACACAGAAGCCGGAAATCTCGGTCTTGCAGCTGAAATACGGAAAGCCCGCGAAAAAGCAAAAGGCATCATCGGTGTGAACGTGATGGTTGCCCTTTCCGATTTTGCCGAACTGGTTAAAACCAGTATCGCAGAAAAGGTAGACATTATCTTCAGTGGAGCAGGCTTGCCCCTGGACTTACCTTCATTCCTGAAGAAAGACAGCGTGACGAAGCTGGTACCTATCGTATCGAGCGCACGCGCCACACGCATCATCTGCGAAAAATGGAAAAACAACTACGACTACCTCCCCGACGCAATCGTGCTGGAAGGCCCGAAAGCAGGTGGACACCTGGGTTATAAGGAAAACCAGTTGGAAGACGAGCACTTCTCGTTGGAAGAACTGTTGCCCCAGGTAGTAGAAGAAGTATCCCACTTCGAAGAAAAATACAACAAGAGAATCCCGGTAATTGCAGCAGGAGGCATTTATACGGGTGAAGATATCAAACGCGTGATGGACCTTGGAGCATCAGGCGTTCAGTTAGGTACCCGTTTCGTTCCCACCACCGAGTGCGACGCTTCCGAGGCTTTCAAGGAAAGCTATGTAAAAGCGGAAGAAAAGGACATCGAGATCATCAAGAGTCCGGTCGGTATGCCTGGAAGAGCGATACACAGCACATTCTTGCAGAAGGTGAAAGAAGGCCTGAAGCAACCGAAGAGCTGTCCGTTCAACTGCATCAAGACTTGCGATATTTCGAGAAGCCCCTATTGCATCATTGCTGCTTTATATAATGCATTCAAAGGTAATTTCGAAAACGGCTACGCTTTTGCCGGCAGTAACGCGTGGAGAACCACCCGGATCATGTCGGTAAAGGAAACGATCAACGAACTGATCAATGACTGGAAAGCAAAAGAGTAATCTCTGATATTCCTTGATAATGCAAAAAGGGCGCCCGTAATTGAGCGCCCTTTTTGCTTGTATGTGTGTAAGAATATTTCAACCTGTCTAATTGTAACCCCTCCCGTATTTCCATCTCATAGTTATGGTTTTAGCAAAGCATAACTATAACCTGCTCCCTCCATAGTTATGAGTAAAGTATGCAAGAGGGTTCCTCTCTAAGAACAGAAATCCCCGGCGGTATTGCTACCGTCGGGGATTTTTTTGCCTGCATCCACTCTTCACAGAGGGAATGTCAGAAGAACTTTTTCATTTCATTACTTTAGTATTAATACGGCCACTTGTTCGCCTGTCGCAGGTTACTTGGAACGAAAATCCACGTGGTCAAATATTTAGAATTATTTGATTATAAATTGTAATGTTATTGTTTACTTAACAATAGCCTTAACAGCTTCTTCACCTTCAACGGCAACAACAACTACACCTGCAGGAGCAGCGATTGTAGCATTGTCGGAAGTGATGATTGTGTTAGCCACTGTCTGACCCAGGATATTGGTGATAACAACTTTCTTACCCTGAGCACCGGCAATCTGAACCTTACCGTTCTGAGCGATTACCTTAACAGAAGATACTGTTACTTCATCGTTAGCGGTAGCTTCGTCTGTTGTAGAACCGAAGTAGAATACGCCGGACTGACCGATCATTTCAGCCAAACGGCTGCCATCCCATTCGTGTTCACCGGCAGCAGTGTCATACTTAGCCAGAACAGGAATACCGTTTTCTGTCTTCACCCAAGCACCCTTGAATGAACCGATGTTGGAAACACCTTCCAGATAAGATTCCAGCAAGAACGGTTCGCTTTCGGAAGCTGTACCTACTTCATCATTCGTCTTACGCAGAGAGAATGTATGGTTTGTGTTCAGGTTACCGGCAATATCGTGACGAGTCACATATTCGCCCTTACCATCTTCACCTACAGCTAACTTAGCAGGATCCAGAACGAAGCCAGCCTTTGTATATTTAGCGTGAGAACCGTTATCCTTAATAGTCATCAGGTCGTTCAAAGTGAAGCCCGGATTAACTACATACAGATATTCGTTTTCACCGTCAACCTGGTGGATACCTTCTACGAAGCCCAGACGAGTATAGCTATTGTACTTGTACAGGTCTGCGTTGTGCATCATATTAGTTGAACCCTTAACAGAGTCTTCCAGATTTACCATAAACCAACCGGCCGTGTAACCGTTGTATGCTTCGTAGTGAACTTCGCCGTCACCTTCAGCAGCAGCCTGGTTATCCCAATAGCCGTGGATTCTTGAAGCGTGGTCGCAGATGTAACCGTCAGGAATTGAATCTACGCGAACACCGAACAGGTAACGTTGCATGTTTACATGGTCCTTAACAACTTCGTCAACATACAGAGCAGCGTTCTTTTCAACATTCATACCCTTGCTTTCGATGCCCAGATAGTGGAAGTCAGGATTGATCTTCTGGATATTCTGAACATTGTTATGGTCGTTGCAATCTTCAAACAGATAGTTGTTTGCATTCAGCTTGCTATAGATCTTAATGTTACCGTTCAGGCCTACATTGTAATCGTTAGCGATGTTTACATACTGGTTAACAGTACCACCATTGATATAGAATGCGCTTGAAACATCATTCGGCTGATCGTCCAGATTGTTGTCGCGGATCATGCTCATGTTAGAACCAGCTTCAACAGCGGCTTTCATCCAACCGTTATCCATTCTCAAGTCATAGCTTTCCCATGATTTCAAATCATCACCAGTCAGCGCTTTCGGAGCATTGATGTCAACGAATACATAAGCAGTATCAGTAGGAGCGCCATTAGCGTCAAAATGAACCTGGTCAGCTTTCAGATAGAATACACCCAGTTTGTTATAGTAGTTATCCAGTTCGGAGAACTTCATTGCTTTGTAATAGTAGCGACCGTCGTTGTCACGAACAGAAGCCAGATACAGCTGGTCATTATCGATCAGGTTCTGATCTTTAACCTTGATCAGATAAGCCTTTCTTGTCAACTTCGGCAGGATAGTATCCAATTCGAATTCTGTGTTCAGAGGATCCAGGACAGCACCGAATTTGTTTACAAGAGCACCTTCGTCGAGCGGCAAAGTAGCTTCAGCGATTTCGAAGATTGTCGGATCTGCATCTGTTACAGAGATATTCTTACCTGCAACGTGTTTCAAGATCAGGTTATCGTTGTAAGCATTGTTCCAGTTGATCTGGAAGTTGTTCTCAACACCGTCGTTCAAGAAGTCTTCGTTAAACATCTTATAACCGTGTGTAGAAGTATAAGCGATTTCTTCCGGAACTTCTGTGATCGTCAGCAAATCTGCTACACGCAAATTCAGACCATCGATCCAACCTGAAGTTTGATAACCATTCATATACTTAGCTGAACGATCGATGAAGCGATAGCAATCAACTTTGTTACCGTCTTTATCCAAACCTTTCACCTTATACAACTGACCTTCAAATACAACACCCGGATACTCGCGGTTCTGGATCTGTACATATTTAGCAGCGTCATCGCTCAGCGGGCAACCCAGCTGTTTGATAACCCACATAGTAGAAGGCATCAAAGAGTAATCCTGGTTCTTAGCCTGTGTATCATACATCATATGATCTGCCATATTATGAACGATGCTCATACCAACCGAACGCTGTCTTTCGTCACCGTTAGCCAGGTTGAGGTAGTACAGACCGGAAGGAACTGTCGTACGGGTCAGGTATTCGAACGGACGGTCAATAGTCATCTTAACTTTGAATTCATTAAGACCATCGTTAGTTACAGTTACAGCACGCTGTGTATCACCAGGGATATCAGAAGCAGTAATCGAGACTGTCTTCGAACCATTGTAATCATCTGAGTTAACAAATGTATTCGCTTTTGTATAATCATTAAAATAGAATTTCTGACAAGCAGCAGAATTAGCCCATTTAGTATGAGCGTTATATTCCTCATCTGATTGAATTGCAGCATTCAACGGCTCAATTACAAGGCTATCATTTGTCGGGAAATAAGTAGCACGGAAATAGTAACGAGCCTTCATATAAGCACCATCATTCGCTTTCGGAGTCTTTACGGCAAACATAACAGAAGGAGAAACAGTCGGTTTCATTGTTGCTTCTTGATAACGAGCGGTATCTGCCAATAAATATTTATCAGTCCCGTGTTTCTGGAAAGTCAGATTAAACTTATTAGAAATAGGAGCAAAGCGATTACCATCAGGAGAGCTATGTGAAGAAGAAACAGAACGTGCAGTTAAGTTATTATCTTTCAACCCTAAGCCTCCACTAACAGTAGCACCATCATCATGTGCAACAAACCATCCTTTAAAGACATCGGCACCTTTCAATCCTTCAGGTTTCATAACAAACTGGAAGCTGTCTGTATTAGCTCTCAGATCTGCATCCATACGCGTATTGAACTGTTCAGCAGTCATAAAGAACGGCATAGCAACAACCGGACGAAGTTGAAGAGCCTCCGCCTTAACATTACCTAACCCTGTTCCTGCAGCAGTAGATGAAATTACTTTTGCCTGAACTAATTTTCCTACAGAAGCCGAATATTTAAATCCGTCTGCTGCAAGTTTTGCTAAGATGTTTCCATTATTACTCGCTTTGTCAGCAAATGCCAAATACATAACTTCACCACCAGCCTGATTATGGAGATATGAATAAACACGTTCAAAACCAAACGGTTTTGCGTCTGTATTCACAGTATACCAAGACCAGTCAGCAATCTCATCTCTCAATTCAGAGACTTTGTTATTCTCAATAACAGAATGATCAAAAGTCAGAGGCAAATTCGTCTCTTTGTTTACATAACGGAAATAACCGCCACTTACACCATCTTCTTTGCTATATTCGATTTTCCACAAAGAAGCATTCAATTTTGCGCCGTTAGTGTTAGCTGTAGCCTTAGACACAGCACGCAAATAAACCTTACCGGTTTCATAATCGCGTTCCTGAATCAAGACTAATGGAGCGGAATCTTGTCCTCCTGATGCCGTTTGCAATTTACCATCGACACCAATTTCCAACTGATAGAGCTTCTCGTCATCAATAAAATTGATAAACTTGTTGAATGTCCCCCCCGTGGTCAATGTTGCAGTTCCTGCAGAATTAATGCTCGAGGCAAGAGCCTGATTCATTGTTCTGTACTCGGAAGCACTCAATGTTTCAAACGTACGATAGGCGTCCTGTACCGAAGTCTGAGCCGAAACCGCCCCAGCCAGTAAAGAAAACGCCAAAAAAGTAGAAAACTTTTTGTTCATAACTAAACATTTAAATTAATAATACTATAAAATTGAAATCTCGTTCTAAACTTTTATTTGGTTAGGTTGTGTAAAATGACGAGTGAAAACGTTCCTTTTTTTTAGTCATTTTTCGGGGGTGGTTTGGGGTTTGTCATCCAAAAGTGCGGATTCGTACTCTGTAAGCTATCTTACTGATAAGAAAGCATCTATAATGATAAAAATATTTAGGAAAAGAATTGCAGGTTTCAAACTTATATGTATTTTTGTCTCGATTTAATGACGAAAAGAAAGGAACGTTTTTTTTAGTCATTTTATTTATAGACATCTATCCTCTGTTATTCAAGGTTTACAATCATACAAAAACGGCTCAAAAACAAAAATTCCGTATCCGGAAATTCCGAATACGGAAAAACAATGAAAAGTCTTAAATATCGGGCTATTAACTAAAAATACCTTAGCATCCTCAAAAAGGCAAAAGAGAAGCAAAAGTCGACCGGGAATCGGTCGCTACAGAAGATTTCCAAAAAACGGCGTTATTTTTCCTTTTGCTCGTTAACACTTATATAGAAACGACGGCACTTATCCTTTAAACAAATAAATATTGTTATTCCAGGAAAACGTGCCGTCTATTTCGAACTTAAACTCAACTTTGAACATTATTTGTCATTATTCTTCCCCATCTTCATCTCGATAACGAAGGAGACCAGCAAACCGATGCCGCCAAACAACAGGACGGAAGCGCCATAGATTGTGCCCGAAACATCACTGTGATACCAATCACGCCAGCCATTGCTCATAAAGCCGAAACCACTCGCACCGAAGGATGTGGAGATAATAAAACCGACCAACAATCCCAAACCGATACCCGTCAGCAGACAACCTGCCTTCAAAGAACTAAAAGAAAGGCGGTTTCCCAGGTAACTCGGCAGTCCTAACTTTCCTTCAAAAGCGGAAGCATCCAGTTTATCACCTATCTTTTCGATAATAGCCAAACGTTCATTACGGCGAACAAACAGTTCAAACAATCCGTAAATAGCTGCAAAAACGATTCCGACAATCAGCGGAGCTGTAAGAAAATCCATCATAACTGTACTTTTTTAAATGATTAATTAATTTCTTTGCTACTTTTGACGCACCTCTTTCCGAAAGGTTACAAATGAGGGGAGAGAAAAATTATTTTTTATTTTTGTTGATGCAAGTTGTAACCTATATGCCCGGCTTGCGTCCATTATAATACGATGGAGTTGTATACCGATACATATTATATAAAAAGGATACAAGCAGGAGATACGGCATGCTTTGCCTGCCTTCTGGATAAATACAGCCGTCCTGTTCATTCGTTAATCCTGAAGGTTGTCCGCAGTCGGGAAGATGCGGAAGAACTGGCGCAGGATGTGTTTATGAAGGTATTCAAACATCTTTCGTCCTTTAAAGGGGAATGCAGCTTCTCCACCTGGATTTACCGGATCGCCTACAACACGGCTATCTCGGAGACGCGGAAAAAGAAGCATGAATTTCTGGCGGTCGAAGAAACTATTATTAATAATGTATCAGAAGAAGAGGTGGCCGAGGCGCTGGGCAGGACAGACAGTTCCAGTCAGATGCAGATGCTCGATGCCGCACTGGCCCAACTGCCACCCGACGAGCGAGCCCTCATCCTGCTCTTCTATATGAAAGAAAAAACGGTTGAAGAGGTCGCAACCATCACCGGGTTAACGCCATCTAATGTAAAAGTGAAACTACACCGCATACGAAAGAAATTGTTTGTTATATTAAAAGGAATGGAGGAACGATAAATGACAGAAAAGAATGACATACTGAAAGATTTGTTTAGCCGGATGCCCGAAGAGGAGCTTCCCGGATCGTTCCGCGCCAACGTGATGCAGCAAATCCTCGCCGAAGCGGAACGGATACACAAACGGAACGAACGCTGGGGATGGATTGCCGTCGCCTCCGCCTCCCTGCTAATGGTCGGCCTGGCTGTAGGAGCATTCCTTTATATGGATATGCCCAAGATATCCGTATCCCTGCCCCGCCTGAGTTCGCTCCCCTTCTATGCTTATATCGGGATGCTTACTCTTATCCTGCTCGGAGCCGATTACAAATTCAGACAAATATTCAAAAAGAAACAAGCGTCGCACAAAGAAGAGTAAAATATGCGATTATCAAAATGACACTACTATAGCAGGTAAATCGGATTACTACCCCATATAAAATGATTTACCCAAGCGGGTAATATTTTTTAACGTATCAGTCTGTTTACAAAGAAGCCTGTAAAGAAACAGATTGTCAGAAAACGGAACACATCATAAGTAACACTGCCCCAAGCCGGGGGAAGTGTTTTTTCCATATAAAAAGACTTGTAAATCAGAAAAAAACATTACCTTTGCCCCGATTTTTGAGAGATGACAACATAATGTCTAACTTACTAATTAAAACAAACTTAAGTATTAACAATTAGAGAATGGAAAATTTAAAGAACATTCAGCCGGTTGACGATTTCAACTGGGACGCCTATGAAATGGGCGAATCTTACGGTGACGTAAGCAAGGACGACCTTGTAAAAACGTATGACGAAACCCTGAACACTGTAAAGGATAAGGAAGTCGTTATGGGAACCGTTACTGCAATGAACAAACGTGAAGTTGTAGTGAACATCGGTTTCAAATCAGACGGTGTTGTATCAATGGCGGAATTCCGTTACAATCCGGATCTGAAAATTGGTGACGAAGTAGAAGTATACATCGAAAACCAGGAAGACAAAAAAGGACAGTTGATCCTTTCTCACAAGAAAGCTCGCGCTACACGTTCTTGGGATCGTGTTAACGAAGCTCTTGAAAAAGACGAAATTATCAAAGGTTACATCAAATGTCGTACGAAGGGCG